>Ga0209309_10001221_pt1 | contig 26497 bp, 13 predicted proteins | sample COGITO_mtgs_1204_2_FD_184807 | JGI IMG/M metagenome (GOLD analysis project Ga0209309, IMG submission 184807) | Pelagic marine microbial communities from North Sea - COGITO_mtgs_120412 (SPAdes) (version 2) | ecosystem: Environmental > Aquatic > Marine > Epipelagic ... | reverse complement strand
ATTTTATATTTAAAATCAAGAAGAAGAAGAAGAAGCGCTTGTGTGCAAAAGCTCTTTATTAAGCGGCGGAAAAGAAGTTCACTCTTCTCACCCCGGCGTTCTCAAACAAGGTCGTCCACTCCACCGCTTTCTTCCCTTTGACTCCGGCTAAACACACGACGCACTTGTTATGTTGCAAACGCGTTTCGCCGACGATATTGGCTCTAGGAAACGCGCCGCCGGAATTCTCAAAGTCCTCTTCCCCGGTGGAAGAAGAAGAAAGCGCGGAACGAATCGTCAGGGAGTGATAATCGACGATACCGTCGGGGTCTTCGTTTACCGAGGTTATGATTTTGACGCCCCCTCGCTTCCATCGTTCGATTTCGTCCACCGTGATTGGTAAGCGACTGGTAGATTCCGCGAGAAAGAAAACAGTCACGGGAGCTATGGAAGCGTGCGCGAGTAATGCCGGCGACGAGAGTAAAGATTTCGCGCACGCGAAACCTTCGGATTCTTTCGCGACAATCACGATGGGAACTTTGATTGTATCGGACATCATCGCGTTATCCAACGTCTTTTCGTTTGAAAACAGCGGGTTGGAAAATCCAAAGCCTCGCGGATTGGAAATTTTCATCTTCGCCTGCGGCTCTAATTTCGCTAAGTGTGCCTCCTCCTCTTTTTTACCATCGACGATGAATTCTGCTTTCGTATACGTCGACGCGCCGGGCGATTGCTTTCTCGCCATGTGTAAATTCGTCGGCGATTGCGCGATGGGCAGTTTGTGCGTTAATCGGCCGAGACTCTCGTCCACGACGTCCTCTCTCAACCAATCTTCTTCTTTAAACAGCTTAAATTGTGCGCTTTGTCCTGGAAACTTATACCGCAACAACCACTCGCTCTCAAAATCTGCTTCATTTTTCACGTATCCACCGTCAATTGTGGAATCTCGCGTCGTGTGTGTGTGCGTCCTCCCCGTCGTCGTCTTCCCGTTTGCCTTTTCTTTGTTCATTTTTAACTGTTTCGACATTCTGCTCACGGTCGCCACGTCGTCGTCGATTTCCACCGTCAGTAGCCGAAAACTCTCGTCCGGAGATATCGGTTCGTTTGAGAGTATCGTGCAATTGAAGTATTCGTTTTGTGTTTTTGTCGTCGTCGTCGCCTCGTCGGAGTTGTTGTTGTCGTTATTGTTATTCGAAGCAAAAGTTTTCTTTCGTCGCAGATGAACTCGATGAGGTTGTTGTTGTTGTTGTTGTAAAAGTTGACTCCTCCTTCGAAGAAAACCTCCTCCTCCTCGCAGTCGTTCCGAAGTTCGAACGCGTAATAATAAAGACGACGACGACGTCAAAGAAGAACCACTTACAGTCATCTCTCTCTTTTAACCTCTCTAAAGCGCACGTGTTTGTGTTGTTGTGTGTGTGTGTACTCTTTCTTTCCGAGAAGAGATATAAAAAAAGAGAATAAAAAAGAGAGCTGTCTTGTCTCTCTTTTTTTCCTCTTTTTGTTTTTTTGTGCCTCTCTCTTCGAAAGATACATATTTTTGCATTGAAATTTCTATTATTGCTTTTTCTGCTTTTTCGTCTGCTTGGAAAAAGGCAAAAAGTGAAGGCAGAATTTTTCTCCTCAGAAAAAGAAGGAACACCAACCACCAAAAAAAACAAGAGAGATTGAACAACAAAATGGGATTCCTTGGCCTCGGACGAAAGAAGAAATCGGAAGCAGAGCTCGCGGAGGAGGAGAGAGTAAAACGAGCGAATATGCCTTGGTACGCGCGCATGTTTGGGATGGATTCGTGCTGCGGGAATCGGAAAGAGTTGAAGAAGTCTAAAGATAATAATAAGAATACTAATAATGGCGCGTCGTCGATGGATTAGTAGTGTGTAAAGAGATTCAAATTGATCTCTCTCTCTCTCTTTTGCTCGCTCTTCGTAAAGACTCTAAATCGCCGCTCTGAGTCTCGCTCTCATTCTCATTCTCTCTGTCTCGCACGCGAAGGACGCATCGTCGCGTGTTTTTGTGATGTGTGGGTAAACAACGCGTGTATATAGAAGAAAAAGAGAGAGAGAGAAAAAAGGGAGAAAGCGGCAAAGATATTCAGCAGCAGCAGTTTTGTAAACAAACAACAAGTATAAAATGTAACAGCGCAAATGTCATTTTCATTTTCGCAACACTCGCATCAAAAATCGCTAATAGTTCCCGACAGATAAGACGCTTTTTAACGCCAAAATAGCTTCGGTCAATCGCCCGGCTAAACTGAACGTGACGAGCACGACGCTCGATAAGCAGAGCAAAACGATGCACCGTCTTCGAGTGAACAAACGAGAACCGCCTCGTCTGCGTTTCTTTTGATGTTGTGACGACATCGTTTGCGTGTTTATTCGGTGCTCGCCCAGCTCCATGCGGTCGATGTTGGAGGAATTTGCCGTTTTTAATAAGCTTTCTGACATCATCGTCGACGAAGATGTCGAAAGTTTATTATTGTGCGCGTTCAAAGACGAAGCGGTGGCGAGTTTTTTTGTCGTCGGCGGTTTCTCCGGTTTCTCCTCCCTGCTCAAACTTCGCGTTAAGAATCTATCGACATCGTATGACGCAGACTCCGTGTTTATCGTACCATTTGGACCGACTAATCTCTGTAAACACTCCTTTGCAAACATTTGAGCGAGAGCAGGAACCGGATCGCCCGCCCTTCCCGTTGCCGTTTGTAACATCGCGCGAAGCTCTTCCACGACATTCGCCGCGCGCAAAGCCGAATGGTGCGCGGGATGAGACGATAAACCAGATAACGCGCGGCACGCGTCCACAAGTGCGGCTGAAGACTGATGCTCGGTTTCGTTGTCGTCGTCGCTGTTGGCATTTTTCTTCTTGTGGGTACTCCTTCGAGTACCGAAACCATCGTCGTCGTAAAAATCGTCGTCGTAAAAATCGTCGTCGTCTTCACCACCGTCACCATTCTTCGAGTCGTTCTCACCGTCGGAATCGTGTTCGGGTGGCTCTAAAGACGCGCATAAAACGTACGCACCTCCTGAAGCGCAAAATGCGCTCGCTGCTTGACTCGGAGGGTTCGTCTTCTTCGTCGTTTGCGCAGTTCTTCCTATAATCGCAGCGAGTTTGAGTAAATCCAACACCCCTAGAGTCCTCGCCGGATCGTTCTTCTCGACGACTCGTAAACCGAGCCATCTCGCGACTGACGTGCCTATGTACGCACCAATCGGCAATCGGTCGTTTTTCAACAGTTCACACGCGTAATTTTTGTCGTCGACTATGCGAGCAATCGTCGCGAACGCTAGCACGGACGTTTCCTTGTTCGTCGCGCTGTGTTCACCTCCTCCCGCTCCGCTGTTGTTGTCGTTGTTGTTGTTGTTGTTGTTGTTATAACTAGTACTATTATTACTACTTTCTCTCGCAAACGTCTCGCACAACGTCGCAAAGGTTGTTTTCGCGTGTCGCTGTAAATATTTCTTGTTTTCTAAAAGCGAAGACAATCGATAACTGGTCAAAGTTGCCCGATGTCGAGCTATAGCCGAAGCTCCGGAATGCGCCTCGGCTATTTTAACGACGCTTTCAATAGCCTCCTCGCCAATCGCTAACACCATCGTTTCCGACACCTCGTTCGAAGAAGAATACGTGGAAGATTTATCGCTCGTGTTACAAAGCGACGCTATGGCCCAAATTAAGGACTCCGTCGCCTCGTCGCTCGGAGAGAACTGTAACAACGCTTTCGTCAGAGCGTCAATCGCTCTCGCCTGCCTCAACATGTGCCTACCTTTTAAACTTTGACCGGATAACAACACGATCAGTTTCGCGCAATAATCCAGCAAGTGCGTCGTTTTTGTCGTCTTTTGTTGCGACTGTACCAACGCGCGTTGGAGTAAAGTCACCAGCGGTTCCGATACGCCGTGATTCAAAATCAGCTTCGTGTTCTTCTCGTTATTACTACTACTCGCGCTACCCCCAACCGCGTTTGCAAAATTACTATTGTTGTTGTTTGTTTTCGCCCTGCAAATATGAATCAAAGCAATCACGGCGGCTTCCGCGCACTCCAATCGTTTGGACATCAAGCAGTTTACCAGTAAAAGGCAACTCTCTTTGGTCACCGGGAAATACTCGTTCCCTCCGCCGGCGGAAAACGAAGACGATGAAGACGGAAGAGACCCCGCGTGACTCGAAGACGAAGATAAAGAAGAATGATGATGATTCGAATCCAACTCTTGACTGAAATTCGCTAAACTTTTAATCGCGAGATAATAGGTTTCCCCGTCTATATTCTCCGATTTCCGCGCAATCCTTAGCAACAAATTCGCCACGTTCCCGCTCCCTCCGAATTGCGTCATCTTCGCTCTGTTTTTATGCTTCTTCGATAACACGCAAATCAACTCGCACCCTTTCTCGCACGTCTTCGATTCCAACGACGACGCGTTCAACGCGAACGTTATCGACTGCATCCCTTTCAGCAAGAAAAATTGACTCAACGGTGAACTCTCTTTGTTGTTGTTTCCTTCTTTCGTATTCGTATTCGTAATCAAACGAATCATCTTCTCAATCGCATCCGCTCGTTCCAACTCGGGACCGGTGCATTTCTTGATCAACTCTCTCATCATCAGAGAAGATTGCTGCTGCTGCTGCTGCTGCTGTTGACTAGACGAAGACGAGGACGACGTCGTCGTCGTCATCATCTTTTCTAACTCAAGGTTGTTTTATGATACACTCACTCACTCTCTAGCAACAGAAACAACAACAAGAAAATAGTGAAGAACTTTGGCATCTTTCTTATTTATATATTGGAAAAAATGTCGCGCGCGTATTTCGTTTGATTCTTCGATCGGTAGTAAATGAATACAATGTATATGTGCACAGTTAGGACTACAAATGAGCTAATGCTGAGTGCGCACGTGTTTTTGCAAATTACCAGATTCACGAAAACGCTTCTCGCAAACATCGCACTCGTACGGTCTCTCGTTCGTGTGAATACGCGCGTGGACTTTCAAACTATAAGTTCGAGTAAAACGTTTCTCGCACACATCACATTCGTACGGTTTCTCGTTCGTGTGAATACGCTTGTGGGCTTTCAAATGTTGAGATTGACGAAAACGCTTCTCGCACACATCACATTCGTACGGTTTCTCTTTCGTGTGAATACGCTTGTGGTTTGTCAGAGCACCAGAATCACGAAAAGCTTTATCGCACACATCGCATTCATACGGTTTCTCGTTCGTGTGAATGCGCATGTGGGTATTCAAACTACTCGATTGACTAAAACGCTCCTCGCAAACATCGCATTCGTACGTTTTCTCGTTCGTGTGAATACGCTTGTGGACTTTCAAATTACCAGCCGTAGTACAACGCTTCTCGCACACATCACATTCGTACGGTTTCTCGTTCGTGTGAATACGCATGTGGACTTTCAAATGACCAGATTCACGAAAACGCTTCTCGCAAACATCGCATTCATACGGTTTCTCGTTCGTGTGAATGCGCATGTGGACTTTCAAACTACCAGATTCACGAAAACGCTCCTCGCACACATCACATTTATACGGTTTCTCGTTCGTGTGAATACGCATGTGCATTTTCAAACCACTAGCTCGAGTAAAACGCTTCTCGCACACATCGCACTCGTGTTGCGTTCTCTTTCTTTTCGATCCTTTCCTAAAAGCAGTTTCTTCTTTTCGTGTCTGTTCGTCCATTTCATACTCATCATCTTCTTCTTCTTCTTCTTCTTCTTCTTCTTCTTCTTCTTCTTCTTCTTCTTCTTCTTCTTCATCATCTTCATCATCATCATCGTCAGGTGGTATTTGCAAACACAACACCAACGGTTCTTCTTCTTTTTCCCTTAACTCTTCTCTCTCCCCCTTCGGGACCTTCAAAACCGTCCTCGCATTTTCCGCTCGTTTAGGATGCGGATTCTTTCGTCTCATAGTACTTCTCGTTGTTGATGTTGATGTTGATGTTGATGTTGTTCAGTGTGTATCAGTGTTAGAGTAATAAAGTGAAGATTTTCGAATCGTTTCCATTCTTTCATACATGTCCGTTGTTTTCCCCTAATTCTTCAGAAACGAGTTTTGCTCTTATATAATATAAATGTCGGTGACTTTACACACCTCCCTCGGCGACTTGAAACTCGAACTCTTCTGCGAAGACGCGCCTGCGACCTGCTTTAATTTTCTCGCTTTAGCCGCCTCCAACTATTACGATGGCACGATTTTCACTCGCATCATCAAGAAGTTCATCGCGCAAGGCGGCGACCCGACCGGAACTGGGAAAGGAGGCGAATCGATTTACGACGGAGGACGAATGTTCGAGGACGAAATACGAGAGCACTTGAAATTCACGAACAGAGGGATAGTGGCCATGGCGAACGCCGGGAAAGATATGAATGGAAGTCAGTTTTTCATCACGTTCGCGAAAGCGCCGCACATCGACGGGAAGAATACCATCTTCGGGAAAGTCATCGATGGATTTCCGGTTTTGGATATGATGGAGAAAGCGAAGGTGGACGAATCCATGAGACCGTTGACGGACGTGAAGATAGAAAGGGTGACTATTCACGCGAATCCAATGGCATCTCGATGATATGAGTAGTTTTAGGGGTGTTTTATCGCACGCAACGCATTAGAGTTACTAGTATACTGTTAGCACAAATATTTTTACAACTTTTACATCAGCAACAACAACAATACAATACAAAATGTATCTTCTATCTCGTCGACGTTCGTTCCATCTTGAGCAAATCGCCGACGTGTCTGGCATTACCGGTGGATTTCAACCAGTCTCGAAACTCGCGCTGAATCATGGCGACTTTTTCCGAGTCCGCGCCGCTCGACATTTTTTCAACCATGTCTTTGCGAAAAGTGGCGACGAGCTCGTTTTTTTCGTCCATAGAGGTGACGTATTCACCGGGAATGCGAAATGGGTTCGCCCTCGTAATTTCTACTGGTGATGCTATTGATGCGGAAGGCGCGAGATCGTGCGACTGATTATACTCCCCTCCTCCTTTTTCGCCAGCCGCCGCGGCGGTTCCCGACGCAATCTCCTCGGACGGCAAAAACGGAACGATGAAAGGCCCGAAATCTTCCGGTTTCTGCACGCAGACGCTAAAGTTACTATTGTTAAGGTCGCTATCGGACTCTGAACCTGAATCGGGATCGGGATTTGTGCTAATTACCCGAGAGCTTTTCCAACTCTCCGTCATGTCCTTCGAATCCGGATGCAACCGGCACTTTTTCAAGTGCGTCGACAACCCGCCGTAGTAGGAATTGTACGGTCCCACGACGCAACCTCGGGAGTCACCGACGAAAATTGGACGTTTCTCCACTGCGACGTTAAAGTTACAATCGTGCGACGCTTTGCTAAATAAATATTTCGACGCCGAGACGACGTGGACGCGCTCACATCTGGTGAGAAATATTGTCGAGGATACCGAGCCGATGAATAGGGAACAATCCACCACGTTATCGATTCGAACGTGCTTCACGGGCGCCATGACATACACGGTACTCTCCGAGCAATTCGCAATCAAGCACGAGGAGATTATTTCATCATCATCGCTTTCTTCTTCTTTAGTGCTGGCGGAGGAAACTAACTCGCGCGCAAACGTTTGCTTTTTCAAATTTTCCACGCGCAACTCGAAAGGTTTCTTCAACGCGCCGGAAAAAGATGAAATCTTCGAAGACAAGGAGTCCTCTAATAATCGATAGATGTTTTGTACCGTTTGCAATTTCTCTTTCGCGCTCTTGGCATCAATCTCTCTCATCTCGTTCGCGTCGTAAAATTGAAACACGTATTTGAAGCACTCCCACGAGTTTGCGCTAATAAGCCCGGGAGAATCGATCAAGTCGTCCGTTTTCGTCGCAATCGTTTTAATATCGTTCCAATGTGAGATTAAAAACTTCATTCGCACGAATTCTTCTTTATCGCGTTCGCTTCTTTGTTGTTGTTGTTTTAGTTGTTGTTCGTTGTTTTGTTCCGCTGAATCATTACCCTCCTCGGAGTTCCCGCCTCCTAAGCTCGAGTACCACTCCGCGTTTGCTTTCATCGGCGACTTTGCCGACGGTAAGTTTATGCCGTGCATAAACAAAAACAAGCAAAAGAAATCTACTCTCACGCGTGAACCCCCCGCGGTTGAAGAATCTCTAGTATCCAACGACGCTTCGTACGCGTCCAGAATACACTTGACGTTCGCGTCCAGCTTCTTCCCATTATTATTATTATTATTATTATTTAGACGTCGATAGGCTGCGCTCGTCGTCGTCGTCGTCGCGCTGCTCGCGGTGGTGTTGTTGTTCTCTTCAAAATTCTCTCTCAAAACGTCCTCGACTCGTCTTCTTTCCAGCGTTTTTACGAACGGGTTGGTGTTTTCGGTGGTGGTGTTGGCGTTTGAATTTCTCTTTTTCTCGTCTTTGTCTTCTTTGTCTTCTTCTTTGTCTTCTTCTTCTTTGTCTTCTTCTTCTTCTTCTCTTCTCTCGCAGCGTTCTAACAACCTCTCTTGCGTCTGCATCACGCGCTGCTCGAAAGAAAGTGAAGACGAAGACGACGACACTACTAATGAATTGTTGTTCGTCTTCTGATGAGAAAGAAGAACTGATGATGCTGATAAATGTTTCCCGACCAATTGCGAAGGAATCACCCCGGAATACTCGAACGCTTCCTTTCGGCATCTCGCTCTCATCATCGTTTCTTTTTCTTCTTCTTCTCCTGCTCCTGGGAGGAAGAATCCTTCTTCTTCTGCCATAAAACGATATCAAACGCTCTTTTTACTCGCAAAGCTTCCGGAGTCGTTTATGATGGTGTATAATTTAGAGCAGAGAAACTGACTGATGAGAAAAATTTAAAAACACAAGCGACAGCTCAGACAGATTTTGTTCTTTTTTTTCTGCGATGAGAGAAGAGTTAAACGGTCACAAAATTGTCTCGTGACGAAGCAACGCACACTACTACTACTCTACTGCCCGCGTATTTATCCTCCAAATAACAAACCGCGCGAAACTGCTCTGAGAGAAGACAAAAAAGACGAGAAGAAGAATTTTAGATGACAATCTCGACGAGGAATAAGAGTCGTTTGAACACCACCGCAAAGTCTTTTTCGTCGTCGTTGGTCTCGAAGATGACGACGACGAGAGAGGATGAAAAAAGAACGACCGCTTCTTCAAAGTCCCCTAATGCTACTACTAAGAACAAGAAGAGCAACGAGGAGGACGACGACGAAAACGACGCGATGAGAAAGAGGAGAAGTCCGCTCTCGCAAGTGCTCTCTCCGAATAACGCATCGTCGCCCTTACATTCCGGGGAGTATTCTGATGGAGGAGGCAACGCGACGACGCCAACGAGAAGGCATTTGACGACTGGAGAATTGACGAGACCGAGCTTGAAAGTGTACGTGGAACAGATGACGACACCGCCTCCATCATCATCATCACCATCAGTCGTTGACGATGATAATAATAATAAGAAAAGAACAACAAAAAGCGTGGAGGAAATCGCGGAGCAGCTGTTGAAGGAATCGAACGAGGGTCAAACGAAGACGGTTTTGATGGACTTGTTACAGACGGCGAAAGAGAACGCGAGTTACAAGTTGATGCTGGAACGGATGAAATCAGACGAGGTGGAATATTCGTTGAGGTCGTCGAGAAAGATGAGCGAGGTGACTCAAGTGTACGAGACGTTAAAAGAGGACAAGATGAAAGCAGAGATGAAGATTGCGAAGTTGGAAGAGGAGAAGAAGAGTTTGATGACGGCGGCGGAACGAGCGAGAAGCGCGAGCGTCGATACCGATTTTGGCGCCAAGACGCCTTTAACGGCTCCAGCGAAGCAATCATCGCTGTCGTCGTCATCTTCGTTTCGTTTTGCAACAACTTCGACAGTCAACGATGGTAACAACAACGTTGGAATCTTTGCCTCGCCGAGATGGGAAGCGGTGAAGAAATCAGCGACGGAAACGGCAGAACGTTTGAGAGCGCTTTCGAGCGAGAAAGGCACGGCGGCTTCTCCGTTTACCGGCGGAAAAGCGCGAACGATGGTGATTGAAGATGAAGAGGAGGATATTTTCGTCGACGCGTTGAACACGGTCGCACAGACGCAACAACTCCATCGTAGTAAAAGAATGACGGCGCCAACGACGGCGAAACCATCAGTCAGGGCGATCGAAAAGACGCAAAACTCCATAGCCGACGCCTTGAGAGATTCCAACAACGAAGTTGAAGTTAAGAGTTTGCTCGCTTCCCTAGACGAGTACGTTCTGACGCTCAGAGAGAGAATATCGACGACGACGACGATGAACAGTGGTGAAGAAGCGAGTACTTCTGCTCCTACGCGAGACCAGCAACAGCAGCCGGGAGACAAGAACGAGGAAGAAGAAGTTTTGAAAATTGCGGATAAAGCGGACACTTCGATAAAATCGCTCTTCCAACTCTTATTTATTAAAGACAACAAAAAGAAGGAAGGAGAAAAAGAAGCTATCGCGACGAAAGAAAAAGTCGATACTAAAGTTGACCGGGTTAAATCGGATTTACTGAAAACGTTCGAAGAGGAAAACGATGATGCGCAAAATCGATTATTGAAGAAGGAACAAAACGAGCGTAAGAAGGACAACGAGAAAGCAGTCGAAGCTTTGAATAAAGTTCAGTCACTCTTAGACGAGAAAACAGACGAAGCGAAACGAACGGTGGAGACTTTGGAGAGTGAGCGACGGAAAAACGAAGCGTTACGGACGCAATTGGGCCAAAAAATGAAGGAGATGGAAGATAAGAAGAAAAGCGTCGCGAGTGTATCCGTGCAAACAGAAGAAGTGGAAGAAAGTAACAGTAATAGTAAATTCGACGAGTACGAATCGTTAGTTGCATCGCTCAAAGAAGAGAATGAAGGTAAAGACGTGCAGATGCTTCAGTTGCAGCAAGAGTTGGCGGATTCGATGTCCGCGAAGAACGCGGAGCTTTCGAAACTCGCGAAGGAGTACAGAGAGCAAGATGAGAAAGTTTCCGAACTTTCGCACGCGTGCGCTACCCTCGCAGATGCTTTGGAGTCTGCAGAACACGAGGTTGAGATGTTGAAAGAAAGAGTAAAAGGTGGAGGCGAAATAGAGATGAAGATGGAATCTTTGAAGGAGGCGTTGACCGAACGCACACACGAGCTCAACATCGCGCAGTCTGAAAAGACCGAGTGGGAACAAAAATACGAAGATTTACAGTCTGAAATGCTTTTCAAAGTCGCCGCGTTGGAGACTTTGAAGCAGTCTTTTGCAGAATTAGAAGCGAACGAAAAGGAAGTCGAAAATATGGAAAGTCGTAACGGTCTGTTGGCGGATGAGGTGGAAATTTTTGAACATCTCTTTGAAGAAGAGAAGCAAAAGAAAATAGATTTAATCTCGAAATACAACGAAGAGAAGGAAGACATGCTTGAAATGATAAATCATCTCGGGAACGATATGAAGAAGTACGAATGCGAAGCGTTTACTTGGTGGACGAAAGCAGAGCTCGAAAATACGCGCGCAGCTGATTTAGAAGACGAAATAGAGCGCTTACAAGACGAGCTCGAACGCGTCAACGAAGAACAGGACGAGCGCACGGAATTACTCTTGGACGTAGCGAAACTCAAGGAAGAAAAGCGAGCAGTCGACGAAGCCTTGGAAAAAGTCGACACGACGAATAAAACGTTGAACGTTCGCTTGAAGAAATCGTACGAGCGAATACAGGAGTTGGATAAAGAGATTGAATCCGCCAATAGCGATCGCGATTTCTTGCGAAAAGAAGTCGACGAAGCAAACTCGAGAGTGAAAGTTCTCGAAGCGTGGTGTAAAGAGACAAAAGTTCACGGTGAAATTGATGATGGTGACGACGATGATACTAATATCTCTGATTCGTACGATTACGCTAAGATTCCCGCGAGATATGAAGAATTGAAGCTCGAGAATATCGAATTGATGGAGAAATTGACCGCCTCGAAAGCGGTGGAAGAGAGTTTATCGCAGCGACTCGAAAATACTATGCACGAAACCGACGGGTTGAAAGATGAAGCGAAGACTGCGCTCATGAAATCATCTGAAATGCAGAAAATGACTGAAAATGCGGTGGAGAAAACGGCGCAAATGACCAGCGAGTTGGAAGAAGCGACGAATGAAATACAAAAGCTCGAAAATTTATTGACGGTTTCGAGACGGCAAGTACAGACGCTTGAAAAGCAACTCGCCGCGCCACGAGGAGAGATTCATCAAGAAGCAGAAATGCATCCAATCTATGAGAATGAAGAGGATACGAGCGCCATCAAAGAGTATTTCGAGGCGCAAAACGAAGAGTTAACGGCACTTTTAGCGTCCAAGACGAGCGAATTGACGCAGATGCAAGCTGAAATTGAAATTTTGAAGAACAAATCGAGTTTGGAAGAGGATGCGAAAACGCTTCGAGGTGAAAATTACGAGCTCGCTGTTCGACATAAAGCGACGTTAGAAAGATTGACTGCAACTATGGAAGAGAAGGAAGCTTTAGAAAAGTCCTGCGAACACTACGAGACGACGATAGAAAACATGCAAATGGTTGTGAAAGAATTGAAGACGGAAATTGAAAAGTTGAAGGCGATGAAGTCTCCGGCGCCGAAGGAGACGTCGCAGTCGACGAAAACCATCGAAGATGGACGTCCATCGTCATCTGAAGCCAACGCCACTGCGGTTCGCGAAAAGATCATTTACGTGCATAATCCACCGCAGCATCTTCCACCGCACGCGAGACACGCGACGACGACTGAAGAGGATGAAATGTTTTACGACGTCGACGACGATTTCCATCAGCACCGCCGCCAAAGTCGCAACGCTCAAAGAGTTTCTGTGTATCCACTCGCACCGAAAGGACAATTACCGCCGTTACACAGAAATGCCATTGAATCTTATCACTTAGACGCGCAAAGAATGCGTTTACGTAAAGAGTGCGAATTGGAAGAGCGAGAGTTGTTACGGATGAAACAAGAGAAGAGAATATTATCGGCGAGAATGAAGGAGGAGAAACGCTCTTCTTCCTTGAACAAAGAATCAGAAAAGAAGTCGACAAAAATGAAAAAGAGCAACAGCAAGAAGAATAGCAGCAGCTCTGCCACGACGACTGCGACGTCGGTGGACTTTCCGGCGCAATCGCTCTCGTTCAAGACGCCGTCGCAAACTGGCGCGGCGAAGAACGACGAATCTTCTCCTCCTCCACCACCTTCCTCCTCCGAAATCCTCGACGGTTACAAAGCTCCTAAAAACACACCCGCGGAAACGACGGAAGTTCCAATGAATACCAACGACGACGAAAACTCCTCCGTCCTGTTAGAAACCGCCTTGACGGCAAAACTCGTTCTCGAAAACTCGCGCAAAGCGGACGAAAAAGCCAAACACTACAAAAAACAGGCGAGAGCGGCGTTCAAATCTCTCGAAAATATTAGCGAGGAAATGCGAAAGATGAAACAAGCGTTCGTCAAAGACCAAGAGGAGACGACGATGTGCATTACTCCTTTGACGGAATCTAAATTTTTGATGATGCGAAAATAGATAGAGAGATAGATGATGGTGATTGATGATATAGCGTTTACTTTTATCGTTTTTAATTATGTGATTTACTGTGCATGCAAAATTCAACCTTCAATTTTTTTCACAACGAAAGCGCAGAAGAAGAAAAAAGAAGAAGTTTTCTAGAATACAATCTCTTACTCTATCACAAAACGATAAGAACAGACACGAATAATAATGTCGTCAGATACTACGACTGCGACTGCTACCACTCTCGCTTTTGGGAATAAAAACGATCGACGTCTGCGAGAGTTTATTCTCTGGTGCGAACAAAAAGGGTGCGAGTTGAGCAAAGTCCACATCAAATCCATCGACTCTTATAAAGTGGAAACCCCTAAAGGACACCTCGCACTCCTCGATGATGGTGATGATGACGAAACTACTGGTGAGAAAGAGTTCGATCGAAGAGTGTATTGCAGAACTGCGGATGATGATGATGATAACAACAACAACAGTAATACTAATGTTGACGCCCCGACGATGATTAAAAAAGGAGAGCGAATTTTGTTCGTCCCTTTTGCGTGTTGCGTCGGGACGCAAGGATTACGCGTTGGCACCGGCGGTGATTCTTTACCTCCGTTCGAGCAAGCGACGTCGTCGGAACGGTTAGCGGCGGAGTTATTGAGACAGAGAGATTTGAAAGAGAAATCGGAGTTTTACCCGTACATTAACGCGTTGCCGAAAGTTATCGATTCGCCGACGTGCGGGACGTGGACGACGGAGGAGATCAAGGAGATGCAATTCGCGGACGCCATCGGGACGTGTGCGAAGACGTTGGCGAGGGATTCGGTGAACGTGGAGATGCACTTTAAAAAGGAAGAGACGACCGCGACGAGGAGTTGTAGGAATTGGACGAAAAAAGAGTGGGCGTGGGCGATGGCGAACGCGCGATCGAGAGCGGTTGAGATTGACGCGGACATTGGAGACGTGGGGAATAACGAGGGACGAATGCCTCCGTCAGGAGCGTTCGTGGCGCCGTTTATCGACATGTGTAATCACACGCACGTGGACCCGGCGGCGTTTTGGCGGCCAGCTTATAGCGAAAAGAAGAAAAAGGAAATAGAAGGAATGAACTTGAAAACAACGTCACAACACGAAGAAGCTCCGTCCGAACAAGAACAGGAAAAGAACAAACCAGACGGCGTGGAACTCGTCGCCAGAAGAGATTTAGAACCCGGAGATGAAATTACCGTCTCGTACGCCGTGGCGGATTCAGACACCTTTCTCCTATTCGGTGGTTTCGTCACGGAATCTAGAAACCCTCGCGATACGGTTGAGTTATGGAGAACGTTACCGGAATCTGCCACTTGGCTTTCGGAAAAACTCGTCGACGCCGGAAGTTCCGAGCAAAACGCCATGGCTATTCCTCTCGAATACTCCAAAGGCGTTGCGTATGCCATCGTCGAACAACGTCGTCAGCACATTTTAGAAGCCATGGGTCAGAATAAAGCCGACGTGAACAAGTTTGATTGGGATAAGTCCGGTTTAGACGAAAGCATACGCGCAGGATGGAATTTCGCGAGGGACGAGGCGCACCACGCGATGTTTTCCTTCATCGTGCAAAACGTCATGCAACCGGACAACGACAACGACCAGCTCTACCGACAAGTATTAATCGGAAGAATCACAGAATTACTGCAAAGCTTACCGACGTCCATGGAAGAGGACGTCCAAATCATGGAGCAGTGCGTTTCTATTCTCGACGAGAACGACAACAACAACGATAACGAAACGAGACTCAAAGCTTTGCGATTGAAAACCGTCTGCCGATACCGCGGGCAAAAGAAGGCTATTTTACATCAATGGTTAAACTTCCTCGCGAAAGATGAAATGCCCAGGGATTTAACCGCGATTAAAAATCAAGTCAAAGCGAAAGAGGCGACCAGTTCCGCCGCGGATGAACTCGCCGCCATGTTGTAATATTTAGTAGAAACGTCCACATAATTAGTATCTCTCTCTTTATATCATCACCTCACCAAGACATAAAGAATGGCATCATCGCGCAACAATAATACGAAGATAAGTACGTTTTAAAGAGGAGTAATCTTAAAAACAAAATGGGCGGTCCGAGGAAAGAGCTGATGAAGAAGAAAAAAGGCATCGTCGCCACCGGAGGGATGAGCAACAAAGCGGACGCGAATTGGTCGGAGTTGAAGAAAATTGATTTACAGTGTCCGTATTGCGATCGAGATCCGTTTAAACAGAGAGACCGATTGAAAATGCACATCGAAAGACATCACAAGGAAGAGTTAGAGAAGGAATTTAATGCGGAAAGTGGTGGGAAAGAAGTAAAAATAGATGCGAAAGATGCGGTGAAGATGTTGGCGCAAAAGCAGAAAGATTTGCTAGAAATGAAGTTGGCGGAAAAGAGCAAACAGCAAAGCGATAAAGCGAAAGGCATCGATCCGTCCGCAATAAATATAAATACAACGACAACAAATCCGAAAGATAGAAGCGCGAAGAAAATTATCGTGGATACGGCACCGGTGGTGAGAGCGTCGGTGAAACAACCGAGAACGATCTTGGAGGAGTTTGCGAATAAGAAGAAGGACATCCGGAAGCCGCGATACGTGCCGCAAGAGAAGAAAGAGATTAGTACTACTACCGGTGATAATAAATGGATTTGTAAGGTTGTTTTGCCGGATAAATATAAACCAGATTCAGATATTGTGTTGTGGATGAACGACGCGGCGCCGTCAAAAGAAGAGGCGATTCAGAGAGGGGCGACGTTGGCGTTGGCGAGATACGCGACGAATCTCCCTTTGCAAAGGTTGCTTCCGCACGACTATAAACAGAGGTTTGAAAATTACGAGAAAGAAGAGAAAACGAGATTAGAGAAGAAGGAAAAAAGAGAAAAGAGAGAGTTAGAGAGGAAAAATAGGAAACCGAAACCGAAACGGGTCATTCCGACGTTACACATGTCCGAAGAGAAAAGGTTGATGGTTGAAGAACTACTCCGAACGTTTGAAAGCGAAGAGTCTTTGACGATTACGCAACATCACCGATCGTACGACGACTTTTCCGTGTTGCACGAAACGGACGAAGAAATTGCAAACCCGGAAGTCGAAGCGCTGACGAAGAGATTGGAAGAGTGTGGTTTTGAGAAATCAGACGCGACCATCGCCGTGAAACAATCGAAAGATTTTGCCTACGAGAGCGCCTTGGACTGGTTAGTCATTAACATTCCAGAATCGCGATTACCGGCAAAGTTTGCGCCAAAAGCTATGAACGATCCAATAGTTTTGTTGAACAACGCTAATAAACCGATGGAGGCGTCTAGGAAAGAGAGTAATAGCGTTCCCGCGAAAGATAGCGGAGATATTAGAATTCTTTGGGAACGCGGATTTTCCGTCGAAGAATCAGAGAATGCAGTCAAAACTGCCTCTTCTCTTCCTGCTTCTTCTTCAGTATCGCCGATGATTGTTGCGTATCGAAATAGAGTTGGTCCAAAGTTTACGATTCGTCTAGAGAAACAAAAGAACGAAGATTGGGAAGACGAAACTGTCGCGATTGAATCTATATACGGAGATGAGAACGTGAAGAAAGACGATAAGGAATGCGCTATTTCTGTATCCGTGGAGAATAAAGTGCTCGTAACATTTACGAATGTGCTTGGTTATCCCCAAACCGCACCTCCACTGATATATTTATCTTATATAGATAGCAGTAGTAGTAGTGGTGGTAGCAGTAATAGTAGTGATAGGGAAATGATTGCGACGTGTTTGGAAGTAGCGGTCGCAGCGGCGTTGGAATGCGTGGAAAGTGGGTCGGGGCCGTGCATGTATTCAGTCATCGATGCAATCAGCACGGAGTTAAGCAAAAAGAGATCTACCAACAGCAACACCGAATCATCTGCAACGACAAAAGCAACGCAAAAGTTATCGTCGTCGTCTTCAGCGGTACCAAAACCAAGAGGTGTAAACGCGGCAGCATTTACACCGCCGCCGCGACTTTTGGCAAACCAGCAAGGAGACACGAACAGAAACAAGAACAACGAAAAACGCAACAACGCGCGAAATCAACTTTCGCGAGCTCAAATCGAACAAGAAAGCGCGCGTTTGAAAGATGCGTATGATTTATGGCAACGCGATTGCAAATCCAACAAGCACTCGGCGGCTTTTAAAATGCAAACCGTTCGAAACAACTTACCCGCGTCGGAATCCAGAGATAAAATTACAAAACTCGTCGAAAGTAACGCCGTGGTTGTACTTTCCGGGGAAACTGGATGCGGGAAGTCGACGCAAGTACCGCAGTTTATTCTCGAGAACGCGATTTTTAATCAAAAAGGTGGCGAAACGAATATTATTTGTACGCAGCCTCGAAGGATTAGCGCTATTGGTTTAGCCGAGCGCGTGGCAAACGAAAGAGACGAAAAAGTTGGAGGCGTCGTCGGTTACTCCGTGCGTCTGGAATCGAAAACGAGTAAAGAGACGCGCTTGTTGTTTTGCACGACTGGTATTTTACTGAGAAGATTGCTGAGCGATCCAACTTTAGAAAGCGTCACGCACGTCATTTTAGATGAAGTTCACGAACGCTCCGTCGATTCGGACGTTTTACTTCTACTTCTCAGACGCGTCGTCCAAAAGCGACCAAATCTGAAACTCGTTCTCATGTCCGCGACTGCCGATGCGGATTTGTTTGCTGACTACTTTCAAAAACCGTCAAAACGAGCGAACGAAAATGCAATCAAAGCCGTGGAAACGTCCAAAATCACCATTCCTGGGTTCACGCACCCCGTGAAAGAATACTACCTAGAAGACGTGTTCCAAGAGACGAGATTTTTAGTTGGTCAAAAATCAAAGTACGCCAAGACCGCGGTGGAAAAGAAAAGGCAACTAGCTCTGCTTGAAAACGAGGAAGACATCGTTGATCCGAATGCACTTCTGTCTTCCTCTGACGACGAGGATTACGATGACAACCGACAAGCCGATCGTGAAGTCCCAGAAAGCTGGGACGTAGCCGAGCTGGACGAAATTGTCGCTTCTTCCAAGAAACAAAAGAAGAAGAACAAAAATGATGAAGATAATGAAGACGACGAGGATGACACATCGGATAGTGACGACGACGACGACGACGATGATGCAGAGGATTGGGCTTTGAATAAAAACCAGGCTGCAAAAAAACGTGCGTCTATTCCGAAGCTTTCTCCCGTGACGAACAATAACAACATCGACAACAACGAAACTACCGCGGACGAAAACATGAAACGAAGGAAAGAAGAGGAAGAACGAGAGCGTCAAACCGAACTCGCTTTAGCGAGAAAGCATTTGGAAGAGAACTACAGCGATGATGTAAAGCGCTCCATTCAAAACGTGGACGAATCCGTTTTGAACTATGAACTGATTGAAAATACACTCTCTGCGATTATTCGTAAAGAATTCAAAGAAGGCATGGAAAGCATCGTCCCGAAAGGAGGCAAACCGATGGAGAAAGATACGTACGGTGCATTTTTAATCTTCATGCCTGGCCAAGCTGAAATTTTGAAGCTCATTCGCGTCCTCGAGCAATCGCGCTTGCTAGAGGTTTCCGAAGTCGGTGAGCTAGACTTTCTTCCTTTGTACGGTCAGCTTTCTGCGGCGGAACAGCGAAGAATTTTTCAAAAGCCAAGGCTCGGCGTGCGTAAGATTGTCGTGGCGACAAATATCGCAGAAACTTCAGTTACAATCGACGATATTCGATATGTTATCGATACGGGACGGCAAAAAGAAATGCGATACGATTCGGAGAGAGGTCTATCTTGCTTGGAAGACTGCTGGGTCTCCAAAGCTCAAGCGAAGCAGAGACGCGGGAGAGCCGGGAGAACGACGCCGGGCGCGTGTTTTCGACTGTTCTCGCGCACGCAATTTGCAAACTTCGAGAAGACGCAAGCACCGGAAATGTTGAGAACGCCACTTCAGTCGTTAGTTTTGAATATTAAAAGTATGGCGCCAGAATCTGGAACGGCGAAAGAAACGCTTTCGCTCGCGTTGACGCCTCCGGATGAAAATGCGCTGGACCTCGCCGTTCAAGAATTGAAGGATTTGAAAGCGATGGCGCTCGTAAATAACACCGAAGAAATTGTCACGCCGTTAGGTAAGCATTTAACGCACATGCCGTGCGACCCGCGACTGGGTAAGATGCTCGTCTACGCTTCTTTGTTGGGATGTTTAGACCCGATGTTAACCATCGCGAGCGCAATGTCCGGACGTCCTTTGTTTTACTCTCCGAAAGATAATCGAGAAGACGCCGAGAAGAAAAAACGGGCGTTCGCGGTTGGTAAATCCGACCACTTGGCCGTCGTCAATGCCTTTGATGGGTGGTTAAACGCCAAGAAACGCGGCGGAAGAGGCGCAGAGAGACGCTTTTGCGACGAAAATTATCTCTCGAGTCAAGCCTTAGAGGCTGTGTTGCAATCGCGAGTGGACTTTGCGCAGATTTTGTCCGACTTGGGATTTGTTTCGCGAAACTATGCGCTTCGCGTCAAACGATTTGGGCGCGCGAAAGACGACACGACGAATAGTAGTTATGGCAACATCGGAGGTGGTTTAAAAGACGAAGTGGACGTGAACTCGAACGTTTCTCGAATCATCAAAGCCGCGCTCGTTGCTGGACTGTACCCAAAACTCGTACGAGCGCAACATCCCGTTGCAAAATACGCCAAGACGATCGGCGGCGCCGTCGAGAAAATGGCCTCGGGGAGAGAGATGAAATACTACTCTCGAGACGTCGGCAGAGTATTTTTGCACCCAACGAGTGTAAATTTCAACGTCGGCAAGTACGAATCGACGTGGTTAGTTTACGGTGATCGCGTTCAAACCTCGAAGGTTTTTGTTCGCGATTGTACCATGGTCGGAAGCTATCCGCTGCTCTTGTTCGGAGGCGAATTAGACGTGAAACACGAACAAGGCAAATTAGTTCTCGACGATTGGTGCGAATTTAATGCCCCGGCAAAGATTGGCGTGTTAGCGCGTGAGTTGCGCAAGAAAATTGATCAACTTTTGACGAATAAAGTAAACTCACCCGGCCCCATATCCATGGACAACTCAATCGTTAAAGCCATGTTAACTCTTATCGAATCCGAGGGAATGTAGACGACGAGAAACCTAAATGTGTCGTAGTACTTGTTGTTGTTGTCAAGTGTCTATTCACTAGTACTGTACTTATTTGCTGCTGCTTCTACTAAAAATCCCGCTACTTTCTAAAATCTCTAAATACCGTTGCACTTTTCCTCTCGCGTCTTCTGCGGTCAACAACAACCCCTCCGAGGTGATGCGTTTATCTTTCCTCTTCCCCATCGCTACGCCTTTTCTCAACATGTCAATCGTCAACGCCGCTTCCGTCGACGGCGGTGCGTCTGGACTATTCACGCACGAATAAAGCGCGCACACGAACTCGTTCGGCGTCACTATAAAAGGCGTGTGCACGCCCCCTCCGTTCTTTTGCGGGATAGAGTCCCACACGGCGGCTTCAATCGGCGTTAACTCTTCCGCGTCGACGAACGCGTCCAGCTTCAGAGCGTTCTTTTGGAAATTGTAAATCGCCGAGTCTCTGTTTTCAAACACGTACGACATGAGCTCTAAAGGTGCGTCCGTGCCAACATCGCTCGCTCTTTGTAGCTGCCCAATCATTTGCGAGAGTTCCGCGTCCGCTCGCTTTATTTCCGAGAGGAGTATTTTCAGATTGCTGAAGTCAGACATTTTTCCTCCTTCATCAGCCGCTCGAGCTTCTCCTTCTTGTTCTTCTCGCGTAATAAAGAGCATCATCTCTGTCAATGCACACGACGCGAGTGTCTTGGTCATAATCTCTCGTCGTTTACGTCGTTTTTGTTGTCTATGTCGTCTTTCTTGTTGAACTTCAACTTCATCCTCGTCGTCTTCATCCCGCCGGGCCGTCAGAAACTCAAAGCCTCTTCCCGTCTGTTTCTTCGGTCTTCGCCTCGACAACAGAGACGACGAGGACAACAGCAGCGTTCCACCACCAAAAGCGTTCGCGTCAGTCGTAATAAAACTCTTCTTGGTCGTCGCAAACATTATTTATTCATTTATTTATGAGTAGGTGCGTTTGACGTGAAGCGAAGTTTTTGTCTTTTGTGTGTGTGGAAATTCTTTCTTTTTTCTCCAATTAAATTCCTTTCTTTTCATCCAAATTTCTCAACTTCTCCTTTTTCTTCAGTCTTTCTCTTTCTACTTTGTTGCAGCCTTTTAAAAAGCTGCAGTCATCAAAAACGACCTTACAAACCCCTGAAGAACAACAACAGTACAGAAACAGCAGCAGAAACAGAGCAGTCGTTGGCGTCGTCAGAGAGAGAGAGAGAAGAGAAGAGGAGTCATCGATCGAGAAGGAATAAAAAGAAACATTTTCATCATCAAAAATCAGAATCGGAAAACATTTAACGAATATGACGAGTAGAGACCAAATCGAACACGCCGCTCAAAACCTCTCCTCTCGAACGCAATCGATTCGAGAACACTCGGAACAAACGTTACTCTCCTTTCGTAAATCACCGGAGGCGTTGTATTTGTGTCAAGATATACTCATCAATTCGCAATCGATCGATGCAAAGTTTCAAGCGTCGAACGCGTTACGGTTTGCGATTTTACAAAAATGGGACGTGATGACGAACGATATGCGCGCGGAGATTCGACAGTTTTGCTTGAAGTATTTATTGCATTCACAGACGACGACAGAAACGTCTTCATCTTCGTCTCGGATGAGCAACGTCATCAGCTCGCAGATTGTTTCCGTGTTGGCGGTTGTGTTGAAGCGACAGTGGCTGGACGACGACGGGAAGCAACGACAGATGGCGTTGGAAGAGTGCGAACGCGCGGTGTCGTCTTCAGCGACCGCTGGAGCGAGGAAACTCGGTTTAGACGTGTTCACGCAAGTCGTTTTGGAGTGTGCACCGAGCACGAGCTCGCCTATGCATTTAAATTGGGAGTTTCACGAGCGAGTTCGAGACGCGCTCGAAAAGGAAGTTTTAGTCCATTTTTTCTCGCACGCCGGGAACATCGCCAGAGAAGTGCTGATGGTTGAGGTAGGGAAAATGGTGAAATTAGGGAAAGACGAGGAGTGTTTCTTTGCGAGTTTACGGCTGTTGAACGCGTGCTTATCGTGGGATTTCTCTCGGTTCGGCGGGTTCGGTAAAAACGGCGCAAGAGGCGTAGAGAATGAGAACGGAACAACAAGCAACGATAATCATAATAATAGCAATAGCAAAGGAGGTCGAAACGTTTTAGAAAACGCGTCCATATCCGATGGTTTCATTCCAGTGACGCCTGGGGAAACGTGGCGAGACGTTTTGTTGCAATCTGGAGAGAATGACACGTTCGCGTGGCTTTTTTCTTTACACGAAGCCATGCACTCGCCGAGCGGCGTGGCGCAGAACAGCGCGGACGGATCTAGCGCGATATTGCCGGGTACGAAAGTCGCCAAGGAGACGAGAAGTTTGTTTTCGAGCTTTTGCGCTTTGAGTGGATCGATATTTCCTGAAACCGACGTCCACAAGCAATTGAAGTCCATGCACTTCCAACGGTGCGCCCAATCGCTCTTGAAAACGCGAACGGTGATGGACCCGAAAGATGCCATGAACAACGTCGACGAAAGAGAAGGAGAAGTTTTAGATTGCGTCAAGCAGTTAGGCACGTTGTGTTCTGCGCACCATTGGACGTTCTTAGTGGCGCCGTGTGCGGCGACAGGTAGTAGCGTATTAGAAGCGCTGACGAACATTTGCTCGGCAGCGATTGAATCTGGCAGTTTGCGAGCGATAAACGACGGATCGTGTTTAGATCTCGTCATGAAAAATTGCTTTGATGCGTTTGCAGTGTTATCATCAAAAGTTGAGCGAAATCAAGCCGAGTCGCCGGAAATGGCGATGAAAATAAACCAAGAGATTGCAAAGATATGCCAAAGGTACGTCGAGTTTGGTTTACAATCGGCGAGAGAGTCTGCTTACGACGAAGACGACGGCCACGAAGAAGACGGTGCGGCGGGTATCGAAGCTTTAGATGTCGCATTAGATGTCGTCGCAGAGTTGTTTCGCGCGACGGTGTCGTCGTCCGTGCCAATGCTCGCCGCAGCGTTGCACGAAAAAATTAATTTCTTGTTACAATTAGCCGCGTTAACGACCGATAACGCCGCGCATGCGGATTTACAACGCGCTCCAGAGTTGTTTGAAGAGTTGTGGTGGTTGTTAAGGCTCGTAGGCCACGTCGTCGCGGACGATGGTCGAGGCGAAACGCCCATGCGGCCGTTACAGTTTGACGAAAACGAACAAACCAGAATAGCTTTGCGTCAAATTGGTGAACTGTTCATCGGTACTCTGTGCGTCCAAATGTGCGAGAATCAAAGCGTCAAACAGTTTTTATCGCCTCGCGTTGTCGAACAGGTTGTGTGGTGCGCGGCGAGGTGGGCGGATACGCACCTGTTCCCGGAAGATTCCGGCGGGCGCGTGCGCAACGTGTTACTCAACGATAATAATTTGTCCATCAACGGCAGCGTCCAATCTCCAGACCCGTTTGAAGGCGAGGGAGGTGCATACGCTGCCAAAATTTTGGTCGGTTTAGCAACTGTCGCGATATCCTTTTACGACGGCGAAACGTCTTTAAGGAAATCTGCAAGCTTTCGATTACTTCCTTCCCTGACGCGACGCAATGCGCCGTGTAAAGCGGTCGCGAACGATCCTGCGTGGACGACGTTGTTATTCTCAACCGGTCAAGCGCACGAAAACGTAAACGGTGGTTTTCCGAGCGAAATATTCTGCGGATTGACTGAATCGCTCGCGAGAGCTGCGATTGGCATCGCGGAAGAAAACGATCAAAGAAACACGTATTTGCGGTACGTTTTAGAACCACCTTCGAAGGTTTTGCTTTTAGCCATAGAGAACAAGAAATTCATCGAACATCCAACCGGTGAAAGCCGAACGATGGGTGCTTTAGAAGCGCTCAGAGGTGTGGCGAGAGCGTCTTTGAGTAAAAGGCACGAGTTCTCGACGAACCATTTCTTTGAAATGCTTTCGCCTCTGACCAGAGTGATTGAAAATGCAATTTCAGCAAACTCTTCTCTCGTCATCTCTCGAGCGATGAAGTTATCGGAAACCTTGTGCGAAATATTTGCAATGGATGAAGAGAACACGGATCGACAGCAAAGAATACGCGAGTTTACGCTCTCGATTGTCTCGATTTTCGCGAAATCCGAACCTACAAAGATGACCGCGGCGACGCTGACGCGATTGCGAGACGAAGAAATTAAGGCGAATTACAAGTGTTTAAAATCGCTTTTGAGAGCGTTAACGCACTTAGCTTCCGCGTGGAACGACGAAGATAAAGAAAAATTAGCCTCGGTTGTCTTTTCAGGACTGGCAGTTGTCATCCCTCTCTTGACTCCGGACGCGTTGTTGCTCCCAAAGTTGAGAAACTGCTACTTTTCTTTGCTCTCGTATTCGATGGAATCGTTCGCGGATATCATCGTTAAAAACGCAAACAGAATGTCAGAGCTCGTCGTCAACATCAATGGATCCGCTGCTGGTGCTTCAGATCCAAACGCGTTATTTTTCATGATACTGTCGACGTTAGAGTTTGGTTTAGACAACGACGACGAAAACGTCTGCCGAGAATCTCTCGTCGCCCTCGGCGCGTTGGCTGCGGCGGAATTGCGAAAGCAGAAGAATGGTGGTGGTGGTGGTGGTGCCGCTACCGATAGCCCTCTGTTGATGCAAACGACGCAAACGGTCGCGAGCTTCATCGTTGAGGGTGGATCGGCGACGGCAGACAACACCAAACCAAACGCTTTGATGGTCCAGCTTCCGTTGTCGCCTTTGGGTAAATGCCTTCGAATCGTCTGGAAACGACTCCTGTTCGTGGACGCGTCTGGCGGTGAGAAGAACTCAGCCATCGTAGACGAAGCCGCCGACGCCTTGTTGCCTTTGTTACAAATAGAAAATGCCTGTTTCATGAGTCTCGGCGAGGAGACGTTTGAAGCTGCCGAGAAGAAAGGCGGTCGAGGCGTCGTCGTTCGCGAAGCGCTCGGCCAGTTGACCACGGCGAGAGGCTTAAACGCCGAGGTCGATCGAATGAACAAGAGAAGGTTTCGCAGAAACTTAGGCGAGTTCGTCGAGCGCGTGAGAGGAGTCGTTCGGAGCAACTAACTTCTAAATTTTTTAGCGCGACACGTTTTGTAAGACATACGTATATTTTATTAGAGAGTGTAGTGGTACGAGTGAGAAGTATTCGGAAAGGATAAAATGTCTAGTGTATAAAGGTCAGATTACAACGCTCTCGAACCTACTATTTTAAACGCCTTCCTTTGAGTTGTATACAACGAACGGGATGGAAGGTCGTTCTTCTCTCTCTTTTCTCTCGAAGTGTGCGCGTGTGTTCAATCCTCTTCTTAAGCTTTCTTCGTGATGGCTTTCAACTCGAACTTCTTGGTCTTTGACTTTGGCGTACACATCTGAATCTCCACGACGTCTCCGACACTACTCTCGTTCTCTTCGTCGTGCACGGCGAATCTTTTGCTCTTATTGATGCGCTTGATAAAGCGCGGGTGCGGTACTTTTCTCTCGATCAGAACGATCGCCGTTTTCTCGTTTGCTCTGGAGACCACTTTGCCTTCCAAAACCTTAGAGATTGTGGTCGTGGAGATTTTCGTCGGAGACGCCATTTGGGAGGAGGAAGAGGAGGCGGAAATTTTGGACGTCGACGCGAAAGTCACGTTCGCTCTCGCGGATAACTGAGTAGATGATGCTAAGGTAAACATATCGGACTGAGTATTCTTTTATGCGTAAATGAGCGGTTAAATGTGATATCTAGTGTTCGCGTCGTGTGTTTACGAGCGTCGTGCTATTATTAATTTATGCGGTAAAATGCAGGATAAAACACAGCAGGCAAAAACCTCAAAACAACACTCTTTTGAGAAAAGAGAGAAAGAAAGAAAGGTCTCGCACAAAAAAGACAAAAAAAAAAGACTCAAAATCATCCAAAAATTTCCTGCACTTTTTTTTCCTTCTTTTTGAGGACATAA
>Ga0209309_10001210_pt1 | contig 26669 bp, 26 predicted proteins | sample COGITO_mtgs_1204_2_FD_184807 | JGI IMG/M metagenome (GOLD analysis project Ga0209309, IMG submission 184807) | Pelagic marine microbial communities from North Sea - COGITO_mtgs_120412 (SPAdes) (version 2) | ecosystem: Environmental > Aquatic > Marine > Epipelagic ... | reverse complement strand
CATTTTGCCAGCTATTTTCGTATAAATTTCGTCCAGATGCCAGACAGGTGAGGGCCTTTCACTGCTGGAGTTTATCCGCTTGGCGTAAGTAGAACCAAACTTATCAACCCATCTTCGGATGGTTTCGTACGACACATCGACACCGCGTTCGATCATGAGTTCTTCGACATCGCGGAAACTCAGATTGAAACGGAAATAGAGCCAAACAGCCCGTTTGATAATGTCTGGATGGAAGCGGTGGCGGCCATAAATTGACGTTTTCATCGCTATGTCTTAGCGGAATGTCTGGAATTTGGCATTAACGTGACAAAGCCCAGGAAAGAGAGATTTTCCGAGACTTTTCAGCGGCTTACGCAACTTGCTATGTTAGAAAAATGGTGCCCCCACACAGCACAGCGCCGTGTGGAATATATTATATAAAACAATAGTTTAGGGCTGTCAAATTTGATTTTGTGGCACAGCTAGAGTCACGGTTTGTGGCACAAAGAATGGCTGTCGAGGATTGTATATTAGTGGTGTCACCAATTGAGGGTTAGCGATTGAACTGGTTGTATCGCTTCATACCAAACACTGATAGTGCAAATGCCCTTTCATCAATGGGTTTTTGGTGATTTAAGAGTTTAGAACCATTAGACTGGTGTGCGCCAGCTCAGAGAAATTTTGTTCTGGGAACTTAATCGAAGCCGCATGACTCAACGTCAAGCCCAATTGATCATCCTTTAATAGGGCGTGACACTAATAAAGCTTAGTGTATTATCCTTTAATTGTAAGAATCGTTGTTAAAGGATAGCAAGCTGTGCCTGATTTAGATCTCACGCCTCGTATCGGGCGGTACATCACAACCACAACGGCCTCTGAGGCAGTGAAGGCATACATCCCCCCAAACCTGCCGCCTGTGCCACGGATTGATATGCAGTCACTCTCCAATCTGGTGAGTGACGCGATGCTTGCTCTGGGGCGCTTAGATGGGGTCCGGTCAGTCGCGCCTGATACATCTCTGTTTCTATATATGTATGTGCGTAAAGAGGCTCTTTTATCGTCACAAATTGAGGGCACACAATCCAGCCTGTCTGATCTTCTGCTTTATGAAAACGAGCAGGCTCCGGGCGCTCCCACTGATGATGTTGAAGAGGTCTCAACATATGTGGCGGCGCTCGATCATGGCCTTAAGCGGCTTGAAGGCGGCTTCCCTCTTTCCATGCGTTTGATGCGAGAGATGCACGGCATTCTATTATCAACGGGACGAGGCAGTACGAAACTACCGGGAGAGTTCCGGCAGTCTCAAAACTGGATTGGCGGCACACGTCCTGGAAACGCAATCTTTGTCCCGCCGCCTCCCGGTTCAGTTCTAGACCTTATGACTGATTTGGAAAGCTTCCTGCACGCGGACGATGATCTGCCAGCTATCGTAAAAGCGGGCATAGCTCATCTCCAATTTGAAACCATTCATCCGTTCCTAGATGGTAATGGTCGATTAGGACGATTGCTCATTACGCTCTATCTCTGCTCCGAAGGCATATTGGAGGAACCGCTTCTATATTTAAGTTTGTACCTGAAAACACATCGCACCATTTACTATCAACTTCTCAATGAAGTGAGAGATCATGGGCGTTGGGAGGTCTGGCTTGAGTTCTTTTTAACTGGCGTGAAAGAAGTGGCTGAACAAGCCAATGGCGCGGCGCGGCGCATTACAAAAATATTTGAAGATGACTCCGAAAAAATATCCAAGCTGAAACGGGCGGCAGACTCGGCACGCAAAGTTCATGACGTCATGCGTCAAAGGCCAGTTGTGACAGTGGCTCTGGTGATGGAGCTTTGCGATACGACGGCTCCAACCGCTACCAATGCTCTTTACAACCTTATTGATCTAAAAGTTGTGAAAGAGGTGACAGGAAAAGAACGTGGCCGTGTATTTGCTTATACAAAATATCTGGAAGTATTGGATGAGGGTACCGGTTCTATTTAATAAACTAGGCAACGCGAGCTTGGCAGAATCTCCAAGGGCTTTGTCACATTAACTGAACCGGCCGTCATTTTTCTCTAGCTGACCTTTTACGCGCAAACTGGTGCCGTGACTAAATTCCATTCTGTATCTGCTTGAGACCTGAACTTTCGAAGTGTGTTTCTTGAGATGAGGTGACGTCGATGATTGAAGAGGTTGTAGATTTGGCCGTAGGCCGAAAGCATTTTTTGAGCATTCATAACTGACCTGAACCTTTGTGACTTTCGTTCTCTTCGTCTGATGGGAACATGTGAACATTCGGCGCGATTATTCTTTCGACCTCCAACGTCTTGTAGATGTTTTATCCCTAGAAGCTTGAGCGCTGCACCGTACGACCCAAGTCTATCGGTCACCATTCTTGTAGGTTTGATGCCTTGGTTTTTCAGCAGTTTCCTTAGCAAGCGCAGGGCCGCTTTGGTATCCCTTCTTCTTTGTACAACGACATCTAATACTGTGCCTTCGTTATCGACGGCTCGCCAAAGATAGACCATCTCGCCGTCTATTTTCGTATAAACTTCGTCCAAATGCCAAACAGGCGAGGGTGGTTCGGCTCGTAACCTTATCCGCTTTGCAAATGTCGATCCAAACTTATCAACCCACCTTCTTATTGTTTCATAGGTAACATCGACACCGCGTTCCAACATAAGTTCTTCGACATCTCGGAAACTCAGATTAAAACGAAAATACATCCAAATGGCGCGTCGAATAATGTCCGGGTGGAAGCGATGCCGGGTATAAATTGACGTTTTCATACCAAGGTCTTAGCGGAATGTCTGAAAACTGGCATTAAAGTGACAAAGCTCAATAACACGCAAACGGCACTTTAAGCCCCCTTTAAAATGAGCAAGGTGTTCGGCAACGAATTGGTTATCAAAGGTTAGAATTCTAGCTTTCAAACGTCGTTTTGCAAAGCCCCGCGTTTCGGCAGGGCTTTTTAGATTGTAAATTTGTGGCAGGTATGATTTCTGATTATAGGTCATCGATGTAGTTTTAAATTGCTACGAAGATGTACCCATTTGTCGTTTCAATATTTATTTGGAGGGTGACATGGAAAATCTAGAGCCTCAAGGTGAATTTGCACGCTTTAGATATATCGCTCGCGTTTTCGCAAAGCATGGCTTCCGAGGCCTTTCTGGAAGGCTAGGTCTCGATCGCTCCCCGAAGACAAATGAACTACCGTCTAACCCCGACGCGCTTGTCGCGATGCTACAGGATTTGGGACCTGTAGCGGTAAAGCTTGGCCAGGTTCTTGCTACCCGCGACGACTTGATTGGCCCAGAATGGACGATGGTCCTAACAGGTCTTCAAGATAATGCGGCACCGGTACCCTATGAGCGTATCGCAGACGTTCTACTGGAGGAGCTTGGTGCTCCGCCAGAGGAAATCTTCGCGGAATTTGATCCAATGCCGTTGGCGGCGGCTTCAATTGCCCAGGTGTATGCTGCAAAATTGATGTCGGGAGAAGATGTTGTTGTCAAAGTTCGTCGGCCTGGCATCGCCCGCTTAGTTGATGCGGATTTCCGCCTTCTAAGACGAATGGCACGACTTGCCGAGCGACGCATGCCGGAAGTTGCCCGGCTTCGTCCAGATGAACTCCTACGCGCATTTTCAGAAGGTTTATCCGCAGAAATGGATTTGGCTGCTGAAGCGCGCGCCGGTGAGGAAGTTGGACAATTTTTAAGTCGACTTGGTATCACAGTCCCGAAATTCTATTGGGAGTACACAAGCCAACGTGTCAATGTTCAGCAGCGTCTCAAAGGTTCGCCAGCTTCTAACCCGTCAGCTTTGGAGAGAGCTGGAGAGAAAGCCACGGCAACAGTATATTCTCAGGCAGTCATACGCATGATTCTGTTCAACGGGGTTTATCACGCCGATCCGCATCCCGGTAATGTCTGGATCCAAGATGATGGATCGATGGCATTCATTGACTTCGGGTCCGTAGGCCGGTTGTCGCCTGCACGACGTGAAGAAATCGTACGACTGATCATTGCCATTGCTAGCAGCGACTACGCCCGAGTGGTGGATGTGCTTCTTGAATGGAGCGGCAGTCCTATTGTTGAGCGCATCGAGCTAGAAGCTGACATCGCATCTCTTGTTAACAAATTTGAAGGCACCTTGATCGGAAAGATCGACTTTTCCGAGATTTTCGAAGCGACCTTTGGCTTATTGAGAACGCATCGCCTGGGTCTTCCACCCGATCTGGCATTGATGCTCAGGACACTGCTAATCGCGGAAGGCGTTGTACAAAAAATCGATCCCAGCTTTGACATTGGAGCAGAGCTAAAGCCTGTCGCAAAAGAGCTTCTTTTCGAACGTCTGGATCCCCGTCGGGCGTTCGGCGCGGGTAAGAAAACCGTCGCAGGTCTAGCTGCAATAGCGCTACGCACTCCCGAAATTCTTGAGCACGTCGAAGCATTTGCGAAGACGGGCCGTGTAAATGTCCATGTAGAAAGTCAGGCCGACCAGCTTTTGCGAGCCGAGATTAATGGTGCGGCGCGCCGTCTATCCCTGAGCCTGCAAATTGCAGCGGCGCTCATTTCTGGGGCGATTGTAGCTCAGATATCCATGCCGATTGGTATGGGTATTGGAGCTGCGGCGGTAACAGGTATTCTTCTTTTGGCAATAAAATAAGCCTATTAAAAAAGACCTCCCATCAAAGATGGGAGGCAAATTGAGGCGCTGCTCGATGAGAAGTGTGAGCGCCTAATCTATCTTCAAGCTGATCGTGGCTTGCCCAACCAGTCTTTCGGGGTCGTCTTGCCAGGCTTTTGCATTAACAACAGCCAATCGACGTCCGCGACGAACGATAACCGCAGCACCAAACATAGGCTTTAGCTTTGCTGACCTAAGAAAGTCGACATTTGTGTTGACGATAACGCAGCTAAAGGGGGCAGATTCCTCTTTAGATATCTCAAGTTCAGCGACGCGCTCTAAGAAGAGAGTAACGACACCGCCGTGAATAGCTCTTATTGCGGGATTACCGATATGCTTGTCATCGGGCGTCATTTCATAAACTCTTCGAGTGGTGCCTTCATTTGAAGTCAGTGAAAGCCAATTGTCTATCGGATTATGTGCGGGGTTCTGAGGCATATGCTTACGTCCCCTTGCGAGAGAAGAAAGACGGACCTGCCGTCCCGATCATGAAGGCGCCAGTGGATGTGGCCAGGACCTCACCGGACTTTACGTCACAGACTTCGCCTCTCATCCTCGCAATTTTACCTTCGATAGCAAAGCAAGACGCATTACATTTAAGCTCAAGCCCCACACTCGGGGAGCCTACATACTCAGTCTTCAGATTGATCGTCGCAATTGGATTCATTTCCTGAATATGTGCAAATAATGCGAGCCCAAAGATCGAATCTAAAATAATTGTCAGTGCACCAACATTGGCTTCCGGCCCTTCCGGGCTCACCTTGAAGGATTCTCCGATCGTAGCATGAACAACGACTCCCGTTTTAGAAATGTGGATCAAGTTCATATTGAGTTGGGAAAACAACGGATGCGATGAGCCAACAAACAGTCGGCCAAATGTTTCCCAATCGGCGATCGATTCTCCTTGCGCTAAATCTTGCTTAGACATCAATATTTCCCTTCATCAGAAGCAAAATTTTTGTGGCAACTTTTAAATCGGCCCCAGAAATATTCGTGAACATATCATCCATGAGAGACTCAGCGCATTCAGCGATTTCGTCAGCGCGTCTGTCAGCCAGGGGCGTCGCAACAATTCTCCAAATGCGCCGATCGTTGGGATCTGCTTTGCGTGAAACGAAGCCGCTCCTTTCGAGTTGATCAATCAAGCCTCCCGCTGATGAACGATTTACATCTAGGGCTTCCGCTAACTCTGTTTGGGTGGGCTGACCGAGCCGTATCACGTAGACCAGTGTATGCCATTGCGCGCGCGTCAATCCGAGCATGACCATCTTCCGGTCGAAAGCTTTTCGGACGCCGCGCGAAATATCGTTAATTAAAAACCCAAAATCTAACCGAGGGTCATTCTCAAGCGCTTCGCGCGCTGAGAGCTGGTGAGATGTTTCAGTCATTTCTATTGTTGCCATTCCATATTGTATGGTTCAATGCTATACACTGCGAGTCTGTTTGCAAGCGATTAGAGTTCCGGCCTCAGTAGTCTTCTGAGAAAATACGCTGCTTTGAATTTGGATGCGAGTAATCTCAATGAAAGTCTACGTTGTAACCTTGAAGTGTTTGCTCGGTGTCGGTTTTGTATGTGGGGTAGTGGCCTGCAACCAAAGCAACGTAGCTTTGCCTGATATTGAGCCGATCTTGAAAAACGATCTGGGAGCTGACGATTACGCGACTGTATTGGTGCAGACTATCCAGCCTGAATTGATAAACGTCTCTCAACCCATCACCGTATCCGGCACTATTGCAGCCAATCGGACAAGCAATATCGGTGCTCTGGCTGACGGTGTTATAGACCGAATCTTTGTGGTGGTCGGAGACCGTGTCAAAAAAGGCGACCGGTTGTTTCAAACGCGGCAAATCGACTACAGACGGAGGGTTGATGAAGCAGAAGCTAGTCTGGACATTGCGACGGCGAAGTCGAAGAATTCTGAAAAACTGCGTCAACGGTATGCAAACCTGATCGAAAGCGACGCCGTTTCTAGGGTCGATTTTGAAGAAATCGAAACTCGAGCTTTAGTGGCTGGGGCAGAGGTCACACTCCGTCAAGCTCAGCTACAGACTGCCAGGCAAATGTTAGAGGACACCATTGTCAAAGCGCCATTTGATGGCGCCATCACGGCTCGATACATCGACGAAGGCGTGTTCATGGCCAGTCGTTTTTCCGGCATGGGAAATTCTTCTGTCGTCCAAGTTCGAGAATGTGAAATTGCCGCGGCAATCTTATTTGCCCCGGAATCGAAGATTGAAAGTCTCGCATTAGGTATGGAGGGTCGTCTGTATTTCGACGGCGCTTCAGAACCGACCCCCGCAAGCATCATGATTTTAAATGACAGCGTCGACCCACAAGCACGTACCGTCGAATTGAGAATGCCGTTTATGAACGAAGGTTGCGCGGTGAAGGCTGGTCAATCCGTTAGAGCGGAAATAACCGTCCCCGAACGCCCCGCATTGGTTTTGCCTAGGCAAGCTATTCATGAAGGGTCCGGTTTCACATATGTCTACAGGGTGCAGAACGGGCGTACTTTTCGTCAACCTGTCATTCTTCGAGATCTTGATGTTGACCGAGTAGAAGTGGTGGCCGGCCTTGAGGGCGCCGATGTCGTGGCGCTGGATTCCTCTCAAACGCTGAAGGAAGGGATGGAGGTAACCACGGAAAACTTGTGATGTGGCTTGTCGAAACCTCAGTAAAACGAGCCGTCTTTGCGTTTATGTTCACGGCAGCGCTTGTCGGACTTGGACTGATGTCCATTGGGCGGGTTGGAATCGACCTCTTTCCAGAAATAGACCTGCCCTATGTATCAGTGACCGTCGCTTTGGAAGGCGCGTCCCCCGACACGATCGAGTCGGAAGTTTCGATCATAATCGAGGACAGTCTAAGCACAATCGACGGAATAGAGTCGATGCAGTCTTTCAGCACTGAAGGCGTGTCTCAAGTTGTCATTGAGTTCGCATTGTCTTCGAACGTCGACGTCAAAACACAGGACGTCAGAGACAAGGTTCAACAAGCCCTGTCTGATTTGCCCCCCGCAATCGATCCCCCCATTGTTGAAAAGGCTGACCCAGACGCAGCGCCGATCCTCTCAATTGTCATTGCCAGCGATAGTCCGATCCGGGAACTGACCGCATTTGCAGAGGATGTGGCCAAAAAGGAGTTGCAACGCGTTGCGGGAGTTGGCTCAATCAACCTCGTGGGCGGTCAAGAACGCGCCATTCGGATCTGGCTCGATAATCAAAAGATGCGCGCTCTTCAAATCAGTGCGGATGATGTCAGAAGCGCAGTGCAAACCGAACATGCCGAATTCCCTGGCGGGCGGATGGAAACGTCAAACCTTACCAAAGAGTTCGGCATCAGGACTATGGCAGAGGTTGCGAGGCCCTCCGAATTCACGGACCTTCCGATCTTATATCGCTCCAACGGTGTCAGCATAAAGGTCGGTGACGTCGCCACAGTTGAAGACGGACAGGAAGACGAACGTTCGATTGCATATCTCAATGGACAACGCGGGATCGCCTTGGAGATCCGAAAGCAGTCCGGTCAGAACGCCGTCGCCGTGGCAGATGGGATCAAAGAGCAACTCTCTCATATTCGGTCTTTGGCCCCTGATGGAACAAGCATCGTCGTAACGCGAGACACCACAAAGTTCATCGAGAGCTCCATTCATGATGTGACGGTGGATCTGGGAATCGCGATGACCTTGGTCATCCTTGTCTGCTTCGTTTTTCTGCTGGATATCAGGGCAACATTTATCGTTGCGATCGTGATTCCGACATCCTTGATAGCAACGTTTTTCGCCTTCTATTTTTTCGATGTCACGATCAACATGATCACGCTTCTAGCTCTCACAATCGCGATAGGCCTTCTCGTGGATGATGCAATCGTTGTCGTGGAAGCCATATCTCGCGAGCTCGAAGACGGGGAAACGCCTGTTCAGGCGGCTCTCGAAGGAACTCGAAAGGTTGCTTTGGCCGTTCTCGCGGGAACAGTGGCGACGTTGGCCGTGTTCGTGCCCATTGTTTTTATGGACGGCATCATCGGTCGCTTTTTCTTCCAATATGCTCTCGCGATTGTCTTTTCTGTGTCTATCTCCTGGCTGATTGCGATGACACTGACGCCAATGCTCGCATCGCGACTGCTTAAGGGTGGGTCGAATCCGTCCTTGTTGAAGCCAATCGCTCGCTTTTGGACATGGTTAGACGGTGCCTATGGGCACGTCGTGACCACCGCGATACGATTTCGTTACATCGTGTTGGTTGCCGCGTTCGCATCCCTTTTCCTAGGGGGGTGGTACGCCTCCCAAATTCCTTCGGGTTTTATGGCTAAAGCCGACAGGAGCGAATTTCTCGGATCCGTTGAGCTGCCTATTGGCACGGGTTTGGGGTCCTCTCGGGAAGTGGCAGCGCGGATCGAAACGTCTCTAACGGAACTGGACTATGTGGAAAACGTCTTTTGGACGATTGGGGGCGGTGTTCGCGGTGAACCGCATGAGATAGAGGTCTATGCGGGGATTTCCCCGAAAAAAGGACGTGATGTGTCCCAGTTCGAGGTCATGGATATGGCGCGCCAATCTTTGAGGCGGGCCGTGCCGGAGGCCGTTGATGTTTCGATTAGCGAAATACCTTGGATTACCGGAACAATTTCGGGTGGTACAGAGATTGATTTGATCTTGAACGGATCAGACTTGGACGTCGTCTCTGCATATGCCAAGGCACTTGTCGCCGAAATGAAGCGAACGCAGGCCTTCGAGAACCTGACCACCAGCAGTAAGAATGGCCGACCTGAAGCTCAGCTGAACATCGATCGAAGAAAGTCCGCTGATCAAGCCGTCTCCGCGCAATCAATTGCCAGTGTGTTACGAATGACTTTAGGTGGATTTGATGTCGGCAGTTACGAGGAAGATGGACAGCGTTACGACATTCGGTTGAGATTGGAACCTCACCAGCGACAATCGCTCAACGACATTGGCAATATCCAAGTCAGGAACCAATCCGGAAATCTTGTCGATATAGAGTCCATATCGGACGTTCGGATCGCGTCTGGGCCGTTACAAATTCAACGGGAAAATCGAAGCCGCAAGATTTCTGTTTTGAGTGACACATCCTCTGGGGTCGCACTAGGTGATGCCACCCGAGTTTTGGAAGACCTGCTTGAGACAATGCCTCCGCCTGAAGGCATCACTTTTCAAATTGGGGGATATGCGGATGTTATGAAAGATGCGGTCGTCAATATTGGCGTCGCTCTTATGCTGGCGATCATTGTACTTTACATGGTTCTGGCCAGTCAATTTAACTCATTCGTTCAACCGCCGATTATTATGGTCACGGCACCATTGAGCTTCTCAGGGGCGTTCGCTGCGCTTTACTATTTCGGCTTCGAGCTTTCCATCTTTGTGCAGATCGGTCTGATCGGGCTTATGGGCATCGTCATGAAAAACGGGATTTTGCTCGTTGATCGTGCCAATCAACTCATCGAAGAGGGGCTGCCTGACCGCGCAGCAATCGCCAAGGCGTGTCCTGAACGATTGCGGCCCGTGCTTATGACGGCTTTGTCGGCTGTGTTCGGCATGGTTCCCGTCGCCTTAGCGACGTCAAATGGCTCAGAGTTTCGAGCCCCAGTCGGCGCTTTGATCATCGGCGGTTTGACAACATCGACGCTCTTGACCCTGATTGTCGTTCCTGCTGCTTTCATGATCCCCGATGATGTGCGTCGGTTGTGGCGGTGGTCAAAGTCGATTCTGTTCCGAACGGTTTAGTTTTGTTGCATAATCGGAGTTCCGCGTTCTCGAAATTATATCGGCCCAAATGTCTAAAAGTGAGGGTCGATCGAGACTTAATCGGCATATACCTGATCTGACGACCTCTAGTGATTTGACCACGTTTGACGTGATATTGATGCTAACGTCACAGTTGGAGAATGAGTGTCCACCGACTCACCATTCCCCACCAACGGCTGCAAATAAGTCTATAATCGCGAGGGCGGATGCCGCTTGCGCTTGAACACTAGCCAAACGCAGTTCAAGCAATTGCGTTTGGGCTTCTATAACAAGAAACTGGTTGTCTAGCCCGGCTTTAAAGCGAAGCTCTCGAAGAGCGACAATGCGTTCGCGATCGTCGATACCATCGTCTAATCGCCGTAGGGCTCGTTCGGCTGCAACGTAGCGCGACAGGGCTCCTTCCACGTCAGAGAGCGCACGAAGAATCGCTGCATCATATTGTGCTTCAGCGATAAGGACGTCCGAATCAGACGCCTCCCGCTGAGCCGATAATGCTCCGCCTTGAAAGATAGGCCAACCAAGGGCTGCACCGATCGCGCCGCGCCGTGCATCTGTCGAGATGAGCGTGTCGAGCGTGGTCGAAAGAAGTCCTCCATCTCCTGTCAGGGAAAAGGATGGTAGACGGTTCAGATCATCGGCATCACTCTGTGCGCGCGCCGCCTGCAATCTGGCAGATGCAGCACGCAGATCAGGTCGCCGGGTTAGGAGCGAACTCGGTAATTCAGCAGGCAGACCGCTGGAATAATCGGGAATGTTCACGCTCCCCGATGTGAGTTCGTTCGTCGCGTTCGGTGTTTGACCCGTCAGAGTTGCAACCGAAAGCAGAAATTCGACTTGCTGGCCTTCAAGGGTAGCTAATTCGGACATTCTGGCGTCAATGGAGGCACTGACTTGCAACTCGTCAAGAGCATTGGCTAAATCCTGATCCTGCAGCAGACCCGTGAGTTCCTGCGTCTCTTCCAAAAGTTCCATCGCTTCGCGTGTGATAGACACTTGGGTCTGGACTGAACGAAGTTGAACGTAAGTACGGGCTGTATCTGCCTGCAAGCTTAACAGAGTAGCATCTCTTTGTGCAGCTGCCGCTTTCACAGAGAGTTGCGCCGATTGGACCTCCAACGCCCGCCGACCCCAAATGTCGGGCTCCCAAGAGGCAGATGCCGACAGGTTAAACACGTCAACCTCTGGCTCAATAAATTCAGCGAACTGCGGCGGCAAATTGGTGAACTGTGGCCCTTCAAGACTTGAGCGTTCGCGTGTTGCGCCCGATCCTAGAGAAAGGGACGGGCGCAAGCGCGCTTGGGCAAGGTCATATCGTGTGCGAGCGAGTATCAACCGGGCCTGCGCTTCGCGGGCGCTTGGCGTCGCCGTTATCGCTTGTTGGACCAGCTGGGTAAGCGATGGATCATCAAAACCCTCCCAAACGGTATCGGGAGCATTGCTGCCCAGTCTGGAAATGATGTTTTGTGTTCGATCCGTCCAATTCGCGGGCACTTTGGCTGTATCGGTGAGAATTTCACTGCTGCTAGGTCTTTCCGGTATACTGGCGCAGGCTGTCAGCAAACCTAAAATCACGAGTGACACACCGCATAAGCTGAAATTTCGGATCACGACACTTCGTCCTCTATGCTGTAGAATAGCGAATATAACACAGGCACCACGCCAAGGGTCAGCAATGTTCCTAAAGCCAAGCCATACGCAATCACATTGGCCAAACCAAAAAATAATACATCCTGACCGACGATTAGTGGTAAGAGTCCAAGAATGGTCGTAATGGTTGTGATCATGATTGGGCGTAGCCGTCGCTTGCAGGCGGAAATTAGCGCCGAGTGCTTCGTGTCGTAGTTCTTGTCTTGATTGATAGGCTCATTTGATTTGGCACTTTGATTCTTTACCCGACTATCTCCAACCGCTTTCATCTCAATTTCAATGCGATCGATAAGGACGATGGCGTTGTTCACTACAATACCGAACAAAGCGAATAAGCCAAGAATGACCATAAAGCCGAACGGCGCGCCCATTATCTTAAGGCCGATAGCAGCACCTATGACGGAAAGCGGCAGAATCAACACGATGATCGCGAGATTTCTGAAAGAACCGAATTGCGCTAGAAGGAGGACAAAAATGAGACCGAATGCAAGTGGGGTCTGCGCGGCGAGGGCGCCTTGGGACTCCCCGCTGCTGCCGACCGCCCCATCGAATTCGATTATGTGACCGGGCTGAAGTTCTTCTCTAATCGCGTCAAGGTCGTCTTTTAGCAGCATGACCAGGTCTTCGGGCGATGTTTTCACATTGCTGCTCTCAACTGTCACGGTCCGTTCTAAATCTTCGCGGTTGATACGTCCGTACTGGCCCTGCATGCGGATATTTGCGACAGATCCGAGCCTGACAGGTTCCAGAGATCCGGGCGCATAAAGTGTTAGCGATTGCAGGTAGTCGACGGACCGGGATTGTGCATCAACGGCGCGGATCACGACAGGAATTTTTTCATCGCCCTGATAGACATGGGTCGCAATTTGCCCGGCCGTTAGTACGGATACTTGCTGCGCGACGTCTAGGCGGCTTAGCCCAACTAGTTTAGCGCGCGTTTCATCGACATCAACAACCAGTTTCGCGGAGGGGTTGAGCCAATCTGTCCAGACATAGTCGAAACCGTCCTGCACCATTAGCAAGTTGGAAATGCGGTCTGACATAGCAACCACATGGTCCGCGTCAGGCCCTTTAATCTGTACTTGTAAAACATTCGGGTCTGTAGGTCCGAGGAACATCCGCGACACTCGGATTAACGCATCGGGCAGCGTCCGTTCGAGTTCGTCCTGCATCTGGCGGACATACAAATCTATGTTGTCTAGACTCGATAAGTTGATGACGGCAAAGCCCACATTGGGACCTGGGTCCACCGGTTGCAAGGACAGAACGAAACGCGGCCCACCAAAGCCGACATAACCCGCAGCATCGGCCACGTCTGGATAGCGATTCGTACTCTGGACTGTCGCGAGCAATGTCTTCATAGCGGCGTCAGTTTGCAGCGTCGACACGCCTTTTGGAAGGTCTAGATAAACCAGAACCTGCGCCCGGTCGGATGATGGAAAAAACTGGTTGGGCAGGGTGCTCATCAGCTTTCCGCTGCCGAAAAATGCCAGCACCATCGCTGTGACGAATAGCAGTCGGAAACGGAGAATGAAGCCAAGCACGACTAGGTAACCGTCTTCCAACCTTTTAAATAATCTGTCGATCAGGCCGGGTTTAGTTTCGGTCTCGCTCGGTGCTTTTACAAACCAGAAGCATAAGATTGGCGTCACAGTCATCGCAATGAGCCAGCTGATACCCAGCGACAGGACGATGACCTGTGAGATCGAGCGAGTATATTCGGAGCTTTCGTTCTGGGCGAGCGCAAGCGGCAGAAAAAAGATCATCGTCGTCAGAGAGGACGATAGCAAAGGCAAAGCTAATTCCTTACCCGTCCGAGACACGGCTTCTCGTCGTTCCAACCCTTCAGCAAGCCTGCGCTTAAAATCTTCTGCAACGACAATACCGTTATCGACTAAGAGGCCCAGCGCGATCACAATGGTCGCTAGGCTCATGCGTTGCAGCGGGATGCCCCAGACATTCATGCCCGCAATGGTGAGCAGAACCACAATCGGAACGATGGAACCGACGACCAGACCCGTGCGCAGACCAAGGAAGATGACGACGACGACCGAAACGACCAGAAGGGTTTGCAAGACGCTACGAGAAACGCCGTAAACGGCGGCCTCCACCTTATCCTTCTGCACGGTAATGGTGTTCATCTCCACGCCAATGGGAAGGTCGGTGCGGATCTCTTCAATGCGGGTCAGGACCCGGTCGCCATAATTGATGGCAGAGGCAGTGACATCCTGATCGACAGCCAAGACAATGGCGGGACGTCCGTTATAGTAGGCCAACTGTTCTGGCGGGTCGGCATAGCCGCTTTCCACAGTCGCAACTTCGGACAAGCGCACGGGGCGGGAAAGGCTGGGATTGTTGCTGCGGATCAAAACCGACGCAATATCGTCTGCATTGCGCAAAATACCGTCCACTTCCAACGCGTAGCGACGGTCCGACAGAATGACTTCGCCCGTGGGTAAGGTCACGCTGCGGGCATCCAGTGCGATGCGGATATCGTTGGTCGACAGTCCGGCCGACTGCAACGCCGCATTGTCGACGCGCACATAAAGCCGCTCCTTCGGTTCGCCCAAGATCGACACGCGCCGCGTCCCGTCCACCGACAGGAGCCTATTGCGGATATACTGCGCATAGTCATACAGCTCCGCCGGGGTATAGTCATCGGATTGCAACGCCAGCGTGACCACGGACACGTCGCCGAAATCATCATTGACGATTATCGGACCCATCGTAGGGGGCAGAGCGGGTCGCACGCCCTGAACGGCCTCGTTGACCTCGTCCCAGGCTGTGTCGAGGTCCTTGACGCGAAAATAGGCATCCACTTGCAGAATAGCCTGACCTTCTATCACGGTGGTGCGGACCTGCTTGACTTCTGGCACGGATACGACGGCTTCTTCCAGCGGTCGGGCGACGAGCGCTTCCATGCGTTCGGCTGACAGGCCCGGGTGAACGGCAACAACGGCAGCGGTGCGGATTGTCAGGAACGGGTCCTCGCGTGAGGACATAGTGAAGTAACTGACTGCGCCCGCCACCATGGCCATAACCACGACAAAGAGCAGCAGCTTTTTAGCGCCAAACGCCTTTTCCGTCAGCCAACCCACGGCCCTATTCCGGGTACCGGGTCTCTGAAGGAGATAGCGGCGCCACTATCTGGCCGTCCCTGATCAACGACGCGCCGCGCGTCACGATCCGATCGCCTTCTGAAACGCCGGACAGAATCACGCCGTCATCTGTCGTCGCGAGCACTTCGACTGGCACACGCTGCGCCTTGTTGTCATCGAGTCGTAAAACGGCTGAGCCGTTAGGTGCAGAAATCAGTGCTGAGGCGGGTAGGCGAAGCCCCGGATCCGGCATGCCCGCATTCGTGCGCAAGACCAACTCGACGGACATGCCAGCTCGCGCCGTTACTACATCAGAAAGGGAAAGAGCGACTGGGAAACTGAGACTATTGGCCCCGTCAGGCGCAATCTCAACAACGGTTCCCCGAGTCGTTGCGCCAGTTGCTAACAGGCGCAACGGGTAAGTCTGCCCCAATTCTATAGTTGTAATATCGGTTTCCGATAAGAAGAATTCGGCCCGCAGGCCTTGGCTGCCATCTGCAACAGACAGGACTGGGGCTCCGGCGGCAACGGTCTGGCCCGGTTCAGCCAAGCGGGTCAAGACGCGGCCGCTGAAGGGCGCAATCAAAACGGCATCCCTTTGATTCTTGGCGGCTATATCACGAGCCGCCACTAGTTCTGATACGGTTTCACGGGCCGTGTTCCGGACGCTCAAGGCCGCGTCAATGACGGATTGCGCAATCGCACCTGTGCCTTGCAGCGCCACCTTGCGGTCAAAATCTATCTCCGCATTGTCGAGCCGAACTTTAGCTTGTCGGATAGCAGCCTCTCTCTGCTCCACACCCAAACGATAAAGTTGGGCGTCCAGTCGTCCCAAACGATCACCTTGCGCGAATTCATCGCCCCGGTCGACCTCTAGCTTGGTGATTGTACCCGCAACCTCGAATGCTAAATTCGTGGTTTGTGCCTCTACAACGCGTCCTGGGTAGCGCGAATTTAGTTTATTTTCCGTTGAAGACGGGTAGGCCCATTCGACAGGACGTGGTGGGCGTTCAACCGTTTCGTCCGCTCCAGCGCCACAACTGGAGACAAGAGTCGCTGTAAGAACAATGGCAAAAAAGCGGCCTGCTTGTGAACACAAATATTGCATGAATAATCCAGTCTGCCGGGACTGACCCGTCGGTCATTTATGACCCACTGGTCATTTTATGTCAAATAGGATACGGGGGAGGTCATTGGATAGATTGCCCTTGGACTAGGAAAGCTACGATGCCCGATGTTGATTTATCCGATACTTTCATAGAGCTATCAAATGCTCAGCGACGCCGCCGCGACGCCATCATTTCAGCTGCGCTGGACATCTTTGATCGCGACGGGTTCGAGGCTGCGCGAATGATTGATATTGCAGAAGCCGCCGGCGTGGCGAAGGGAACGCTTTATCTCTATTTCAAGACCAAGGAAGACATGCTTGAAGGTATGATAGGGGAATTGTCCTGCCGACGGTTGAAAAGCTTCAGACTGCGGCTGGAACACAGGCAGAAAGCGCGACGCTGCGACTGCATCGTCAGTTGCAGACCCTCGCCGAACATCTATCAGGAGGCAAGATGCTCAAGATATTGAGACTAATGGTCGCCTACGGCCCTCAACGCAAGAAGCTCCGAACCTTTTACTTTGAAAATGTCGTCGCGCCCAACATGGAAGCGATTGGAGCAACACTGAAAGACGGCGCTAAAAATGGAGAGTTCTCAGCAAAGGCCGCCGACTTCGACGTAATGCTGCTAGCGGCTCCTTTCGTTATGGCTGCCGTATGGAAAATACTATTTCAAGATTTTTCGGAGTTAAATGAAGAATCTCTATTCATGAATGCGTGGTCTTCAGCCGTAGATTTATTAGAAATTAGGAAAATCCTTATTTTGAATTAGGTCTCATTCAAGTCAGCTTGTCTTGTGATCGCCCTCAAGACATGTTGAGCGACAGAATTGATTGGGCGATCAGAATGGGGAATCAAAAGGTTCTGAGTTAAGGTTGAATAAAACAGGCTTTGAGACTGCCTAACATGTAGCGTCTCAGTCCTATCTAAAACTGAAGGATGAAGTCCGAGGCGCGAATAATATCTCAACCTTTAATACAATCAACTTTAATCCCGTTCTTGATGGTATCGGTTCTAGTACAACCTTTTCGACATGAAGAAAAGATGGTGCCGAAATATTATTATGGCCGAATTTATAGAGATAATTAGAAACCTTTTGCTCGACAGTATAGGTGCCGGGCTCATGCCCTATCATTCCGTAGATGTGACCGCGAAGTCGGCTGACTTATTAGAGTCTTACCAAAACTCTGGACACTAACTTGGAATCTAAGTTTTTGCTTTTGAAATGCATCCTTAAATATGAGGACCTGTAGAATTCTTGACTATTTTTCTGTATAGACTGCTAGGGGTGCTAGAGTTGCGACACTAACCAGGTGTAAATTTGGGGCCGCTAAAATTCAGACTTGCGAACATTGATGCGCCGAAGACAGGCTCAATGAAGTAGCGCTACGGCGCTAGATATGAAGTTTGGCGTGAGCTGAGCTTTGAAGTCAAAGCTTGTATTGTAAGGTTTACGAAAGATAAGACCATCCGAATTGTGTGTGACTTGGGGGAAGATCGTTATGACCGCTTCGTTGGGGAACTCAAGGCGGATGGCTTGAGTGTCTTTGAAGCGGGCGCAAATGTAGGACATTTAAGTGATTGGCCTGACATAAAGATGCGCGCTCAATCACCCAAGCTGAATTGGTGCACTGAGGAACAGAATTAGAAATGTCAGTTTTTCAGAAACATCGTGAGAATTATCGCGGGGACACTGAAGAATAAACCTCGGCCAACCCACTTTTCACGCGGCGTGACTTGAAGAGCTCTGTGAGCGCTTTCTCTTAGCTCAGCGCGTTCATAGTTTGATACGCCTTTAATACCTGGAGCTGTTTCGCCTTGCTCCCCAGCCTTCCCTCTGCGTTGCTATGAGATTTCACGGATATGGCGCGCCCAGCTTATCATTAGGCCAGCTTAAGCCATGAGGCCTCCTATTGCGAAAATATAAGGCTGGATAGATAGCATGGGTTTAGTTTAGCTATTTAGGCGGCATATTCCATAATAATGATAAACCTAAGAGTGAGGGCGTCTCCTTTAGCTAGCGCTACAGGCCGGGCTCGCGTGAACCATGCCCGCTTTGCGGTCTCGGCCATTCGGCTTTGATCCCTAACGCACGCCGCTGACGCGGCTGTTATTTCAGGCGTTCGTCTATCGCCCGAACGATTCCGCATCCCGTCACATGCTTGCTCCCTTCATTTTCGCCCTTGGCGAATTTGAAGACAGCCGATCACGCCCCGCTCATCCCGACCGCTGGCCGGGGCTGACTCGGCGCGCGCTCTAAGCGGCGACGGGCTGCGGGCCTGCGCAACCTTTGAACTGCGTCCAAGGGCCGCTTGGCGCCTGCCTACGCTCGCGCTTCCCGGTCGCTGCGCTTTAGGGGTCGCTCGCTTATGTGTTTGAATATTATGCTCAGATGTGTTAGCTAGTTAATTGGAACTAACGCCTTAGTTGTGAGCGACTAGAAAGGTTATCTATAAAATTCTGTCTACGCTCTCAAATAGCCAGAAACCTTCGAACTCAACTGCCTCTTCGGAATGGCGACAAAATAAGATCACAACACTCATACCAATTAGTTGCAGCATATTTTGGTTGCAATACAGACGCTGCGTTGACGGAAGATTACAAATACCCAATAGATAACTTTGTTAAGGGACGTTATCTGATTCCTGATATTGCATTAATCAAATCTCGGCTAATTGATATTTATGCCCAGCCTATAGACGATTCATCTGCATATCCTGTGGCTCGTAATATCAGCGATTTTATACAAAATAGTATTCAATTTAGTGGTCAAATATGGCTAGCTGACTCTCTCGAAACCGCTCTTGTAGATGAGGTAGGACGCGAGTTTATTAGTCAGATAAATGATGATCTATCAGGAGAGATGGCAACCACAAACGCTATTTTCGACGAGCTAATACTGGAAGACGGAGTTGCAAGTTTAGACTCTCGACATATTAGCTTTGAACTATCGGGTATGTACCACGGGGAACAAGATCGTGAGCGCCCGTTCTCTGGGAGTGATATGAGAGTTAGCATTTCTGGCAAAGCAGATAGAGTAGCAACCAATATTTGCTTCGGAAGATTCGAAATAGAAGCAGACGGTAATATTATCGATTTTTAGCTTATAAATTATCCTATTAGAAAGTCGGCCCTTAGCGGGCCGGCTTTTTTGTTGGGTTCTCCTCCTCGGGGGACGGCGGGAAGCGGTCGGCCAATCTGGCGACGGGCAGTCCCGCCGCAAGGCCTTTGGCCAAAGTTATCTAGGTCTCTTTACATCGTCATACCAAAAACCTTGCGGCGCGCCTTTTTACCCGTCGCTGGACTGGCCTCTTGCCGCTTCCCCCCGCCCCCCTGCGGGGGGAACGTGCCGCGTCCCATTCTTTCGTCAAGGGTGGGCGCGGGACGCGCCCGATTATGGAGCGGCATTGGAGACCAAACCGATGACACCGAAACTAGCCGAGACCCAAGCCGCCTTTGACCATGAGCCGCCGCGCTTACCGCCGCCAGCCCCTGATGATTTTACGGCCCCACAGCCAGACCCCATTCGCATTTATGTCGCTTGCCTTGCCGCTTACAATAACGGCCATTTGCACGGCGAATGGATAAGCGTCACCGACGAGGCAAGTATTTGGGAAGCCGTTCAGGCGATGTTATTCGCATCTCCCATTGAGGAAGAGGCCGAAGAATGGGCCATTCACGACTATGAAGGTTTTGAGGGGGCAGATGTTGGCGAGTATTACAGCTTTTCAAATGTCGTAGAACTTGCCGACTATATCCGAGAGCGCGGCGAATTAGGGGCGCAAGTCCTGAATTATTACGGAGGTAATATTGTAGACGCCAAATCCCGCTTTGATGAATATGCGGGAGAATATGACAGCCTCGCAGACTATGCCGAGGAATTGACCGAGCAGACAGGCGAGACAATCCCCGAACGCCTTGCGCCTTATATCGACTACAAAGCGATGGCGCACGACTATGAGCAGTCAGGCGACTTTTTGACCTTTGAGGTCAGCGGTTCCGTTCACATTTTTTGGGCGCATTAGGATGGCCCGTTATCAAGTTAAGCCCCGCGAGGATGGACATGGCCCGTATCGGTGGAGCCATGTGGTCAAACGTCATGCCCAATTAAGACAGGGCACAATCTACACTCAAATGGGCGACGACCTAGACGCCCAAGAGGCCGCGAATTTGCGGGGTCTATGTGACACTGCAGGTTTTGAGATGCGGAGGGTGGCATGACCTTTACGCAGAGATTTGACGACTTTGTCTGTGAGGGCGACAGCACCACATGCGAGGTTGATGGCTACACCATCACAGCCCGTATTACCCATGACGAAACGCCAGACGCACCCGACGAAAGGCAGGATGGATTTTGGCCAAGTCTATATCCCAATGACGCGGGGTTCATCGGCGCGGGCAATGGATGGCGAGATCGTTTTGAAAAAGCCCAAGCCAAAGCGGAAGCGGTCATGGCCGCATGGAAAAATGACGAGTGGTTTTATTGCGGCGTTATTCTGTCAGTCGCGATTGATGGGATTACATTGGACGACCACGCGGCAAGCCTTTGGGGCATAGAAGCGAACTATCCTGATAGTGACAACGCCTATCTGTCAGAGGTCGTAAACGAGCTTTTGCCCGAAGCTATTGCCGAGGCGAAAGCAGAACGGGCGCAGCAATGCGCCATTCTTTGCCAAACTGAAAGCGCGGCATGACCCGCCAGTTTGAACCTACGGACGTTGGAAGCCAAAGCCTTATTGATGGAGTGCGCCCCGTCACTTTGGGCGACAAACTGACCGCCCAAACCGCGCACCCCATGACTCCCAAACGCAACCCCAATGCAGGGCAGAAGCCCTGTGACCACGGCTTATTCGACGAGGTCGGCCGTGCGCAAATTGACTTGTTAGACCTCATTTCAAATCAAACCTAAACCAACAGGAGGCTCCCATGAGCAAACCCTTCGACTTAAAATTCATCCCGTTTAGCGCTTTGCATATTTCAGACCTGAATATGCGCCACAGTGAAACGGCTCCCGAGATTGACGACATTCTGCCGAGCGTAAAGGAACGCGGCATTCGTCAGCCTCTTATCGTGCGCCGTGAAGGCGGCACAGCCAAGAAACCAAAATACGGCATCGTTGCAGGACGCCGCCGTCATTTCTGCCTTGCCGCTGTCGCGGCAGAAGGCAAAGAGATTGCTGATGTGCCGTGTTGCGTTATGGACGCGAAAGATGATGCACTAGCCATTGAAACAAGCATTATTGAGAATGTGGCACGATTAGCGCCCACGGAGATGGAGCAATATGAAGCCTTTTCAGCCTTGGCTGAGAAAGGCCAGAGCATTGACGACATTGCCGCAGTCTTTGGTATCACGGCTAATTCTGTCAAACGCCGTTTAGCCTTGGGAGCGCTTATTCCCGATGTGAAAGAGGCATACACCAATCAGCAGATTGACGCCGCAAGCATCCGCGTTCTGACGATGGCAACAGAAGAACAACAGGCCGCGTGGTTGGAATTGTTCAATTCCGATGACTACTGCCCGACTGGAACGCATCAGCTTAAAGCGTGGCTGACAGGCGGCGGCGTCATTACCACCGAAGTCGCACTGTTCGATGTGACGGAATATACAGGCACAATCCTGACGGATTTGTTTGGAGAGCATGGTCAATTTGCGGACGTTGAGCATTTTTGGGAAAGTCAAAACGCGGCTATCGCCAAAGAGGTTGAAACCTATAAAGCGGAGGGGTGGAAAGAAGTCATCTTAGGAGAGCGGGGTCGTCACTTTCCGACCTATTGCCACGTCCATCACCCTAAAGAGCAAGGCGGCAGAGTCTATATCGAGACGCGCGATAACGGCGAAGTGCTATTCCATGAAGGCTATATCACAGACAAAGAAGCGCAGACCATACGCCGTGCTCTATCAAATGGCGAGGCCGAGGGCGCGAAGGCGTCCAAAACGAGCAAGCCAGAAATGTCAGGCCCGATGTCCGACTATATGAGCTTGCATCGCCACAGCATCGCAAGAGCCGAATTGATTAAGCGGCCAGACCTCGCGCTTCGCTTAAGTGTCGCGCATATGATTTGCGGGGCGCGGAAGTGGAAGATTGACGGGATAAGCCCGCGAAGCCGCAAAGAAGAAACCCGCGCGAGTGTGGAGGGCAGTAAAGCGGAAGGCTTACTTGGGGAGGAACGTAAAGCGGTCTGCGACCTACTTGGACTGACGGGTGACCATCCGCAAATCTATCACCGCCACTATAGCCCGCATAATCTCTGCGAGATATTTGCGCGGCTAATCACACTTGAAGATGCAGACGTTCTGCGCGTCCAAGCCTTTTGTCTCTGCGAGACATTGGCCGTGGACAGTCCCGAAGTTGAAGCTATTGGCTTGCTGACCAAGCCAGACTTTGGTGACTATTGGTCGCCCGACGATGCGTTCTTTGACATCTTGCGAGATAAGCCGACCATCAATGCAATCGTCAAAGACATTGCAGGAAAGTCCTGCGCTGATGGCGCAGTGACGGACACGGCAAAACTGCAAAAGCAGATTATCAAGAACCGCATTGCAGGGCACGGCGTGGACGAGGCCAAGCCAGATTGGCTTCCAAGATGGGCCGCTTTTCCTGCCAAGTCTTATAAAGCGGTGAAGGGTTGCGCCCCTGCGGAAGCCTCGCGCGGCCTCGAGAAGCTGTTCAGCCCTGCTTGAGCAGACAACCGAGGTAGTAAGGAAAAGCCCCCGTCAAATGGCGAGGGCTTTGCTTTGCAGGGAGAGAAATTGAGGCCAGAGAAAACCCGCATCAGTCATAGGCCAATGCGAAGGTATGTCAGCGCGGATTAGTCGTCCTGCGCGTTCCAGAGGATTGGCAAATTCCCAAAAATATCGTGGGCCTGTTTGTCATAAGCCTAATCAAGATTGGAATGAAAATTTGTGCGGGCCGAGGATCGGGATGAACGAAGGTTGGCGAGACATAGTCTTTCAGTGCCGACTTCGCGGGTCTTAAAACAGTCGCCAAGAATGCCAAGCTCCTGACCGCGACTATCAACTATCCTTCAAGTATATGTGCTGTTTGCCGCCCTCTATATTGTCATCATAGCGGCAATGCGGATGAGGTAACCAAGGCCGCCAAGGGTCAGGATGCCTCTCAAGTGATCCCCTTAAGATTTAGTTATGAGCGTATCCAAATGCCTGCACCAGACCCACGGCGTCTCCAAACCATATCAACAAAATGGTAGGGGGAGCCAAATTCCCTGCTGATGTCAAAATAACCTGCACAAAACCTGCTTTACCGAATAGGCGTCGTGTCACTCTTTTCCTCTCTGTGATTTTGAAGGAAATCACATATTCATCGCGAAACAAAAGAGCGCCCCTTTGGCCTATCTCCACTGCGTTCCGGAGGCGTTGCCCCTCTGCAAATCAGAACTTGAGCGGGCGGTTCTTGTCAGCAGGGAGATTGGCTCCCAAGATTTCGCTGACATAATTTGGAGACTGAAACATGGCACAAGCACTTGGATATGTAACGAAGACTGAAGTGGGTAACTTCTCCGGCACCCTAAACCTCGGCGGCGCAAACCGCATCAACATTGTCGCAAATGACAATAAAGAGACCGACAAACAGCCCGACTTTCGGATTGTTGATAGCCGTGGTCAGGAACTTGGCGGCGGCTGGTTCAAGACCGGCGAAGTCAGCGGAAAAGAATATATCTCGCTCACCTTCGCCCACCCGACCCTCGGCCCGCGTAAAGTTTACGCCAATCTCGGTCAGGCTTACGGCAAAGAGGCGGATGAATTTGCGATCCTCTGGAACCCGCAAGACGACTAATCCACGCTAACACACCCCGCATCGGCCTTTGGCGGATGCGGGTTTTTTCATGCCTAAATATCGGAATAATAGGTGTCAGGTTTCAAAATCTTGACCCTTTTTTGATTTAGCTGTTTACTTTTACAGGAATATGTTCCTATTTTGTTCTGCTAGGTTGCAAAGCCTTGTGGAGGCTGAAATGGACAAAAATGATAGAGTTATAATATCGGATGCGGCTTGGGCATGGGAAGGCTTACGGCGCAATCGAGTATATCGGAGAGCATGGTTAAGGCATGAACGAGCGCGTCCTCGCATCTGCGATGCGCGCGCAAGTCTTCGTTATATTCGTCTTGACCGTCCCTATATTGAAGCCGAGACTTTTGGTCTCATTAGCTTCGCTGATCCCGACCATTCCGCTAGCGAAGTTCCCGTGTTTTGGCGTCCGAACTTATTGCGCCGCGCGTTGCAAGTCTCGCTGACAGTAAAGCTAGAGACTGAACAAAACGGCTTCTCCTTATCCAGTCTGAAGTGCTGCCCAACAGTTCTCGATACTGTGGATGGAGAACGACATATTCGTCTCGGGGGTCATCATTTTTGGATACAAATGGTCAGTCAAGACATAACGCAGTTAGATGATGACACGTCAATCGAAGTGAATTTGACAGGCACAAATCATCTTCCGCAGCGGATTTCCAGCATAGAACAACTCTTCTCACTGCATAGGTCTGAGGATGGTATGCCATCGCCCGTCAAGCGGCCTCCCAACCGTGATAAATTGCTCGAGGGCTTGTTGGCATGGGACATATATTATGGACAAAACGATGACACAGGCACACTCAAAGATATAGCGATTGCGCTCTTTGGTGAGGGCCGGATAGCCCATGAATGGGGTCACAATCGGTCTCTTAAAGACCGCGCCATTCGCGCGCGCGACCGAGGCCAGGCTTTCGTTCAGGGTGGTTATTTTGAGCTGTTAAAGCGAGCATCATTTTAGGGGTGTCGGAATCGCAAGTCCCGAATTCGACACTCCCGCAATCTCTAAAATAGGAATATATTCCTTTTAATGTCACTGTTTTCACATAGTGGGGAGGCAAGAATTGAAAGGATTACACGATGTATGATCATCCCAAGAGCCCATTTTTAACAAGTCAAGAAGCCGCAGATTATTTACGCCTGAGCTACAAAACTCTCAACAATATGCGCTGGCGCGAAGAAGGTCCTAACTACCGAAAGCATGGCGGACGGGTTGTCTATCATATCAAAGACCTTGACCATTGGTCCACCAACCGGGACGCTAATGATCACCGCGTGCCGCCTAAAGATGAGGCCGAGACATGAGTGCGCGGCTTACAGCCTTACATGAGCACTACCGTAAAAAACGTTATAATCACCGCGTCGTTTTCGGTCAGCCTGTGCGTTTTGTGCGCCGGGGTTGGCGCTCACGCTACGCCGTTTTTGCGGCGGGTCAGGTCTTTGGATATGAGCGGTGGAACGCTAATAAATATGGAACCAAACACTGGACATTGACTATAGGGCGGGCTGTTCAAGGTGGGCGATTTACGCGTCTACCAGGCGTGAAACCGGGCGCTGATATTTGGGTAACGGCCATTGGCGAGACACAAGTAAGGCGGCTCTTCAAAGCGTTGGATGACATCAAAAAAGCCGGGTTTAAGCCTGAAGATATATGCGAGCATCGGTGGCGAAGCATTGGAATAATGCTTGGTCCTAATGGCGACTTTGAAGGCGTGATAAGGAGCTGGGCATGTTAATACGCGCTCTTGGCTCCCTCGCATTAGCAGCGCTTTGCACCGCTTCACTTTTGCAAATTGCGCGGCCATCTGTGCCGCGCCTGCTTTATAATCCAAGCCCAAGCGCGCCCATCGGCTGGTATAGATTACGCCCTGATTCCTATGCGCATCGAGGTGATTTAGTGGCGGCTCGAACCCCTGAAAGCGGGGCGGCGCTCGCTCTTGAAAGAGGCTATCTTCCGCCGAATATCCCCCTTATTAAAACCGTTTGGGCAGTTTCAGGAGAGGAGGTTTGTCATGTCGATGGACAGGTTTTGGTACAAGGACGGCCTGCGCTTGTCGTGTTAAAACACGATATGCTGGGCCGCAGCTTACCGTCGCGCAGCGGCTGTTATGAGATCTCGAAAGACGAAGTCTTTCTCATTTCAAATGATGTGCAGACCTCTTTTGATAGCCGCTACTTTGGACCTGTAAAACGTGAAAACCTTCTGGGCCGCGTTAAATATCTAGGAAAATTAAAAGGGCGGTCAGAGCGGCGTAGGGCAGGACACGGGGGATAGGCGTGGAGGGCCAGATAAAGAGGGGTGGAGTCACACCCCGGCTAAAGCCTTGTCTGCACATCGTTTTTTATGCCCCCAACGCCAAAAGGCTTGGGGGCATGGATTTTACGCAAACCCCCGTAAAACCTAAGAAAAATGGTGGGGGCACCTTGTATTTTACCCCCGCAATGTCCCAGGAAATTTATCATGGCTAAAGGGGATGAAAATCAATTTGAAGTCTCTCTAGGACGACTGCGTTCACCGTCAGGCAGTCGGCGCGCTGTTGGTTTCTTTGAACAAGTATCGCGAGGGGCGAGAGCCACACGGCGTAAAGCGGCT
>Ga0209309_10001207_pt1 | contig 26712 bp, 27 predicted proteins | sample COGITO_mtgs_1204_2_FD_184807 | JGI IMG/M metagenome (GOLD analysis project Ga0209309, IMG submission 184807) | Pelagic marine microbial communities from North Sea - COGITO_mtgs_120412 (SPAdes) (version 2) | ecosystem: Environmental > Aquatic > Marine > Epipelagic ... | reverse complement strand
AAAAAGGAGATACCTGGGCATTTATGGACAATGAGGGTAGCCTCATTATAAATTATCGGGATGATCTGGTGCCCACGAGCACAGAGAATGCCAGTTATCCAATATTTAATAATGACCGTTGTTTGATCACCCATAAAAAGGCCGGTATCACTTATTACGGGTATATAGATAAATCTGGAAAAACTGTTGTTGAAACCCAGTATTTAAATGCAACAAATTTTAAAGATGGGGTCGCCATCGTGTTAAAATTGGTGAAAGAAAACCTTGGGAAGAATGATGTATTGATGAAGAATGTAGTGAATTATCACTATTTCGAAGTAGCTATAAATAATAAAGGTGAAATAAGTCAATACCTAACCCAGGAACCCATACATATAACGCTTTCAGAGAAGTATATGAAGAAACTGCCTGGGATAACCTCTAAAATTATTTCGGAGAATCTTATTGCAACCCGAAATAACAAAAAATGGGCGGTAAGAAAGATAGAATAAATACGAACGCGTACAAAAATAAAACTCCAACTAGGTTATATCCTGTCAACTTTTACTCCCCTCAGGTTTACCTATAATTTTTAAAAACATACATCATGAAAAATCACTGGTTATGGATGGTATTGGGATGTGCAATACCCTTATTGCTTATTTTCCTGGCTCCCAGTTTAGGAATTACAGGATATAATACACTTTTTGCTTTTATCCTTTTAATGTTTGTTATCCACTTATTAATGCCAATGCATCACTCAAGGCATGGTCATGGAAATCATTCAGAGGAAAATAAAGGAGATGCATCTGGCAAAGAAAAAAAGGAACATCAACATCATTGAACTTAATAATATGAAACGAAAATATCACATAAGCGGGATAGGCTGTGGCGGTTGTATTGCCAGGATCAAGAAAACTTTGGAAGCACATCCGGCTATTGAAGAGACTGAGGTTTACCTAAATCCAAAAGGAGCTACGGTCATCAGGATGAAAGAAAAACTTTCCATAGGAGATCTGCAAAAGCAGCTCAATTTATTGGAGGGCTATACAATATCAGAAATGAATTAAAAACAACTATAAACTAAAATTTAAAATTATGGATTTCTATAACGGACACTTTGGAGGCATGCACCTAATATGGTGGTTTATATGGTTGGTCTTTTTAGGCTGGATATTTTTTATCCCATCGGACATTCCTTATCAAAAATCAAAAAAAGAAGATCCTTTGGACCTTCTTAGGAGGCGTTTTGCCAATGGTGAAATTACCAAAGAAGAATTTGAAGAATCAATGCGAATTTTAAAATCAGATAACCCATCAAAAAATCTAAAATCATGAACTATATCAATGTAAAAAAAATCGGCTTTGCCGTGGGTCTTACAGGAGCATTGGTCTATTTGGGCTGCATGATCGTAATGGCCACAGCAGGACAGGAAGGAACTATAAAATTCTTTAACAGCCTGATACATGGCCTAGATACTACCAATATTATAAGGATGGATGTACCTCTATTGGAAGCATTATTGGGCATTATCCAAACATTCATTTTAGGATGGCTCATCGGCGCTTGTATTGGAGCTTTTTATAATGCACAAATAAAAACCAAATAAAAATGGATAGAAGAGATTTTTTAGCCACAGGAGCAGTTTCTACAGCCGGAGTATTGTTTTTTCCTGGGAATTTATTAGCCAAGGAGGCAAAAATGAGCAATAAAAAAAAACTCGTTCAAACCCTACCATATAAAATGGATGGTGAGTGGAAAGAGTTTGAGCTTTATATAGATATTCATACGCACGAGCCTGCACCGGGCTTCAAATACCATACCCTCGCCTTCAATGATATGATTCCAGGGCCAGAAATAAGAGTAAATGCTGGTGATAAAGTGCGAGTTAAATTTATTAATAAAACAGATTTAAACCACACCATACATTGGCATGGTGTTTATGTGCCTTGGCGAATGGACGGTGTTCCTTTTGTAACGCAGCTTCCTGTGATGCCAAAAAATGAATTCATCTACGAATTTGTTGCAGAACCTGAAGGCACACATTTCTATCATTGCCATTGGGGGACTTTAATGCATATGCAGGCCGGAATGTTTGGTAGTCTTATTGTTGAAAACCCGAACGATCCTATCAAAAAGAAATTCCCTTACGAACGTGAATATACCTTGGTCTACTCTTCACATGACACCAACTATATTCGAGAAGAGATGAACGGTATGCTAGAACGTATGAAACAGCGTAGCTATTTGATGAAAGAAGGGCGATTTAATAGCGAGCAATGGGCGGTGTTTGATAATAAAGAACAATTTGTGTCCAGTATGGAAAATGGGTATCAACCTCCATATGTTACCAACAGAAGGTCAAATTCAGATCTACCACAAGCTAATTGGTTTACTGTAAATGGTAAGTCGTACCCGTCAACACCTTATTTGTTTATCAAGTCTGGCGAGAATATTCGTATCCGACTTATAAATGCTGGTGCAGAAACTCATCATTTACACCTACACGGTCATGATTTTTGGATGGTAGCTGATGATGGAGTACCTCTTGAACACCCTTTTAAGCGCAATACAGTTCCCCTAACCCCAGGTAAAACTTTTGACATAATAGTGGAAGGAACCAATAGAGGTATTTGGACGTTTCACGATCACGATACCAGAAAAGTTACCAATAATGGTTTATACCCAGGAGGAAATTTATTGGCTTTGGTATATGAAGATTTACCGGCAGACGAATTAATTATTTCAAAACATTCAGGAAACCCAATGTACAATTCAAATGCTGGTATGGGTGATATGAAAGGAATGGACGCTATGAAAAATGAAAATATGGGCACTATGAATAAAATGATGTTTGGGGAAGATAAACTTCCTAAGATCGCCCTTGATGAATAATTTATAAAATAATCAAAATGAAAAAACTCATATATCTAAGCTTACTTATTACAGGGCTTGCCAATGCTCAAATTACACCAGAATTTGAAATTGGAGCAAAAGGTGTTTTCTCGGGAAATCTAAACTTCAATTCTGAAGAATCCAACGCAGTTTCCGATTTCTCAGACACACAATTGTTGATGGGGCTTAGCCAGAAACTCTACAATAACTGGAGGGCGCAATTTGTCCTTGGACTTCAATTTCCTGATGCAAACTCAAATCTTGGTGACGTTTTTTACAACAATATTTTTATTCGACTAGAAGACAAAAAAAATATAGTTAAAGTAGGGCGAACCATCGCTCAGACAAACCTAAATGAATTCCCTACGCTTCGCGATGATGATGCTCAACAGTTTACGTACGCACTAAATCCATTTTCTGATGGTGTAAATACAGAACGGGATCAATATGCCAACGTTTTGGAGTACACCCATATTTTTAAACAACGGTTTTATGTTTCTCTTCATGGGGAAAACTTTTATGATAGCAGAGAACCTGATGATTTTAGGCTTAATTCAACTGGTTTAACCCTTATGTACAGAATTCCAGAGAGCCAAAGATGGAACAGAAATGTAATACAGGAAGTCGGCTTTAGTTACAACAACTACTTTACAGATAGACAAGGGTATTCTAATGATTTTGATGCTTCGGTTAAAAATTTGTTGTTCAGTACGACTTTAAACCTAAAGCCCGATCCTATCAATTTTATAGACTTTAGACTTCAAGCGATTCAAAACTTCGGCTGGGATGAAGTAAACATGCTCAACGATTATTTTGATTATACAAGAACAGAATCGTCAACGGTCTTTGGTACGTTTCGATATTTGAAACAGAAGTTGGAGCGACCCCACTATCAAATATCTATTGGTGGTGGCTACAAGTCGCTGCCCAATTTAGAGGTCGATTCCAATCAATTATTACTTATTGCGAATGGTTTTTATCGCATAGGTGAGAATTTTGATCTTGGTGTACAATACCGCTATACCGAAAATTCTGGATTTACCGAAAACCTTTTTGGTAAGAACGAACATCGTATTCAGTTAGCGGTAGTGTATTCCTTCAGTAAAATATTCAACAAGCAGTTTGGAGATCGTGAAGATCTGTTGAATTTAGAACACAACTATATAAAATAAAAGTATAAAAGGGCAATGACAAACATAAGAATCATATTCATTCATTTATTATTGGGAGCAGGAGTGTTTTATTTCCTAGTACACCCATTTACAATGGTACTGTATTGGTTTGAATATAGCCATACGCCCTTTTCAACTTCACTCTTTCTTGAAATTTTAAAGGAGCGCTTTCTAGAATCCTTCAGTTTTAATATGAGGGGAATGAGTATTTTATTAATGCTTCTGGGGAGTGTTTTGGGTTTGGTATCTGGCTTTTTTTGGAGTCAACTTAAAAAGAAAAACAATCTAATTGGTGCACAACAGCGTTTATTGCAGAGAGACATTGCCGAAATTATTGCAGATGGCGAAAATGAAAAAGTAGAATTCAAATCATCTATTCGCTATGATTATTTCAGAAAAACCACCAACCGTGATCTAGAAATGGTCATCGCCAAAACCATTGTAGGTTTTATGAATGCAAAGGGCGGAAAATTGATCTTGGGTGTTGATGATGATGGAAACATCTTGGGGCTTGAAAAGGATTATAAAACGCTGAAGCACAAAAATAGGGATGGTTACGAACGGGAAATTTTTAGGGTCATTTCAACACAATTAGGCCACGAAGCCTGTTTCAGCAACCATATATCCTTTTATGTGGTCGATGAGAAAGAGATATGTGTTATAGCCGTTGAGCCATCAAAAAAACCAGTTTATGTTAACGATGGCGAAAACACCACTTTTTATGTACGGACAGGTAATGCCACCTATCCATTAACAGTAAAAGAAACCGTGGATTATTTACAAACCCAAAAGGTATAAAATTATGCAGTATGTATGGTTTATATGGTCGCTTATCATTCTAGCTCTTTGGGCGGTAATCTATATGTCCAAAAAAGGGGTTAGAAAAGAAATGCTCAAAATGAGCCTGATTACGATGCCCTTTGGTTTAACAGAACCATTGTTTGTACCAGAATATTGGTTTCCACCATCCTTATTCAATTTAGCTGAAAAAACAGGTTTTGATATTGAGAGCTTACTTTTTTCATTTGCAATTGGTGGAATTGGCACGGTACTCTACAACCTTATTTTTAAGCGAGGTCTTGTAGAAATACCACATAGCGAAAGAAGTCACAATAGGCATCGGTTACATATTTATATCCTTTTTATACCAGTAATAGTATTTATTGTTCTAGCGCTTTTTACAAGATTGAACCATATTTATTGTGGCATTATAGCAATGTTTCTTGGTGGGCTGGCAACCCTTTATTGCCGTCCAGATTTAAAAGGAAAAATTTGGGTTGGCGGAATCCTTTTTACAGTATTGTACTTCATTTACTTCGGAAGTATCCTTCCGTTTTATCCTCAATATGTGGAGCTGTACTGGAATCTTGACAACCTGAGCCATATTCTTGTCTTTGGCATTCCCATAGAAGAACTTTTATTCGCCTTCACTTTTGGGATGTACTGGTCTGGATTATACGAACATCTCTATTGGCGAAAATTTATTCAAACAGAAATAATTATACCATTTAAAAACTAGTAATATGAAACGAATACAGTCAAATCTAAAAAACAATGCTACCCAAGTTGTAGTCGTTAAGAACCCAATAGGTAAAATATACCAATTATCTGTTAGCATATTCATGATCTTACTAATGTCACTATTTCTTCTATCCTGTTCCAACAAGAAAAAAGAAGTTGTTGAAAGCGCATCACAGGGAAACATAGAAGCGTCAATAAAGACAAATAAAACGATGGCTTCTGCGAAAAACTATAAAATAGTTCCAAACGAAAAAGTGTGTATGGTCAACTATAGATTTATGGGTATAGACCAAATACCTAATGACATTAACGGAATTACCTACTACGGTTGTTGTGAAAATTTTGCTGAAAAATTACAGAAAAATTTGGAGGATGTCTGCTTTGGAAATAATCTACTTAATGATAGAAAAGTGGATAAAGCTTTGGCCGTCATTGTTCAAGATAAAAGGAGCGGAAGTGGTTTTGACTTCCCTCCTAAAGAAGACACCAACACACTTATTGCCTAAAAATAATTTTTGATCAAAGAACATACTATAATAAAATTTAATCTAAAAATGAAAAACCCAAAACCACAGTCTAAAATGGATCATGACAATTGTAAAATATTAGATACTATTTGTCTGGCAGATTCCAAATTACCGCGCGTGATTGTCATTGGCGGAGGATTTGCTGGTTTGGCTTTGGTTGAAAAATTAAAAAACAAAGAGGTACAGGTGGTATTGTTTGATAAAAATAACTTCCATCAGTTTCAGCCTTTACTATATCAAGTGGCTACAAGTGCCTTGGAACCTGATAGTATTGTGTTTCCTTTCAGAAAACAAATCAATGGATATAAAAATGTACTGTTTCGTTTAGCCGAAGTCGAAGAAATACTTCCTTCTTCGAATACAGTGGTGACCAACAAAGGAAGAGTTCATTATGACTACCTCGTATTGGCAACAGGTACGACCACCAATTTCTTTGGGATGGATAACGTAGAGTCCCATAGTCTTGGGATGAAAGATATTCGCGATTCTCTAAACATCCGCCATATGATGCTGCAAAATCTAGAACAGGCCGCCATTACCTGCGATGATAACGAACGTGATGCTCTAACTAATTTCGTAATTGTTGGTGGTGGTCCCGCCGGTGTGGAAATGGCTGGAGCATTGGCTGAATTCTGTAAGTATATTCTTCCCAAGGATTATCCAGAATACCCTTCTTCCATAATGAATATTTATTTGATAGAGGCAATTGATGAATTGTTAAGTACAATGTCTGAAAAAGCCTCTTCTAAAACCTTAAAATATTTGAAGGACTTGAATGTAAAAGTATTGTTCAATGAATCGGTGAGTGATTATGACGGCTCACAGGTCACCACAAAAAGTGGAAAGATCATTTTAGCCAAAAACCTAATCTGGACTGCGGGCGTTAAAGGACAATTCCCAAAAGGTATTGATGAAAAACACGTGGTTAGGGGCAACCGTATTAAGACCGATGACAATTTAAAAGTAGGAGGTTACGAAAACATATTCGCCATAGGCGATATAGCTGCACTTATATCCAAAAACACTCCTAAAGGGCATCCTCAAGTAGCACAAACAGCAATTCAGCAAGGGAAATATTTAGGTAATTCAATATTAAATATCATAAAAGATAAACCAATAAAACCATTCAATTACAAAGATAAAGGGTCGTTAGCAACAGTAGGAAAACGCAGAGCAGTAGCCGATTTAGGCAAGTTCAAATTCGCAGGCTATTTCGCTTGGTTGCTATGGTGTATCGTGCACCTCATGTCTATAAGTGGTTTTAGAAATAGATTTATGGTTGGTTTTAATTGGGCGGTAAGCTATTTCACATATGAAAAGAGCAACCGCCTGATTATTAGAAATTTTAAACCAATGCCATCACTTAATAACACGAAGAAATAGCATAATAATGAAAAACAGCACAGGCAAAAATAATAAGCTTTCCTTAATAGGTTCTATATCTCTTGGTACAGGCGTAATGATTGGCGCGGGCATATTTGTTCTTATGGGCCAAATAGCAGAGTTAGTGGGTGATTTATTCCCTATTGCTTTTATTGCGGGTGCCGTTGTGGTAGGTTTCAGTTCGTATTCTTATGTGAAGTTTTCAAATGCTTTTCCATCTTCAGGAGGTGTGGTCAAATTCTTTAACAAATCCTATGGACCAGGAACGACAACCGGTGTCTTTTCTTTATTGATGTATGTTTCAATGGTCGTTTCTGAAAGTTTAGTGGCAGGCACTTTCGGAGCCTATACGCTTCGGTTGTTCCCTGAGAGTTTTGCCGGTTACGCATCCGTTCTAGCTATTTTACTTTTGGTAACTGCTTATTTCATAAATATTTTAGGAAATAAAGTAATTGGCGCAACAGCAACCTTTACAGCAATCATCAAAGTTGTAGGTATTGCATTGCTAGCCATTGCGGGCCTTATAGCTTCTGGATTTGCAGATATTACAGGAAACTATATCCCACAAAATACCGAAGCCTTACCACAAGGGTTTGGCTTTGTAGCTGCATTGGCGCTGGCAATCCTTGCCTACAAAGGATTTACAACAATAACAAATCAAGGTGGCGATATTAAAAATCCCCATAAAAACCTTGGACGGTCCATTGTGTTTTCCATTCTTATTTGCACGCTTATCTATGTGGCCTTAGCTCTGGCTGTGGCAGGAGGTTTGAGCATCCCTGAAATAATCAAGGCAAAGGATTATGCCTTGGCCGCAGCGGCAGAACCTGTTTTTGGGGAATGGGGTTTGTGGGCTACCATAGCAATAGCTATTGTAGCAACCTTTTCAGGCGTTATTGCCAGTGTGTTTTCGGCATCGCGATTGTTGGGGATGTTAAGCAATATGAAACAAGTACCGTCCTTAAAAAAAATGGGGAACTTTAAAAATCCCGCCCTCATATTCACGGTTTCCCTTGCCATTTTACTGACCGCTCTGTTCGATTTAACAAGGATTGCTTCCATAGGAGCTATTTTTTACCTCATTATGGATATTGCTATCCATTGGGGGCTTTTCCGTCACCTAAAAAAAGAAGTGAAATTTCAACCCATCATTCCGTTAATAGCCATTGTAATGGATATTGCAGTACTGGCAGCCTTCCTTTATATAAAATACCTCAACGATCCAATGGTACTCGTCGTAGCAGCAATTGGAATTATCCTAATACTTGTTGCTGAACGTTTTTTTATGATTTCGCATACAGACGATGAAGGGCATATGCCAATGGGAATGGAAACTATAAGTAACAAAAACAATAAAACATAATTAATTAAAAACTTAATTTATATGAAAAATATAGCAGTAATAGGATATGGAGTCATCGGAAAAAGAGTTGCCGATGCCATAAATGTACAAGATGATATGAATCTGGTCGGGGTTTGCGATGTCAATAGCGATTGGCGAATACAAAATGCCGTACGAAAAGAATATAATATCTATGCGGCAACCGCCGAAGCCGAAAAAGAAATGAAGGCTTCCGGTATTTCGGTACAGGGTAATATGCAGGATCTATTGAATAAAGTGGACCTCGTGGTGGATTGTACCCCAAAGAACATAGCGGCTAAGAATGTAGAACTCTATAAAAAACAAGGAATAAAATTCATTCTACAAGGAGGTGAAAAACACGAAACCACCGGACATTCCTTTAGTGCCGAAAACAATTATGAATCAGCTTTAAACCTAAATGCTACAAGGGTTGTTTCCTGCAACACCACCTCAATTTTAAGAACGCTGTCTGCCCTAAAAAGAGCCGGTTTATTGGATTATGCTAGAGGTACACTATTGAGAAGAGCGACAGATCCTTGGGAAAGCCATCTTGGTGGTATTATGAACACCATGGTGCCCGAAAAAGATATTCCGAGCCATCAAGGTCCTGACGCTAAAAGTGTCGATCCTGGTTTGGATGTAATCACTTCCGCAGTAAAAGTACCGGAAACCTTAAGCCATATGCACTACTGGAACGTGAAGTTAAAAAAACAAGCTACGAAAGAAGAAGTGCTGAATGCGTTTAAGACTTCCAGCCGTATTAAACTAATACACTATGATCAAGGTTTGGTTTCAAACAATACCATTAAGGAAATGTTCTTGGATATGGGCAGGCCTTGGGGCGATATGTATGAAGTAGCTCTTTGGGAAGATATGCTGAAGGTAGTGGGCGATGAACTTTTCTATGCCTACGTAGTCGATAACCAAGCTATTGTTATACCTGAAACTATCGATGCCATTAGAGCACTTACTGGAATTGAAACAGATGGAGCTAAGTCAATTTTAAAAACCAATGAAAGTTTAGGAATAAATTAATTCTTATTAAAATGAAAACAGAGAAAAACATCACAGAACTTTTAGGAGAAAAAGCATCTTTCTATTTGGATCACGTTTGTGAAAAAATAACCAAGGACGAATTGCAAACCCCTAGTAAAACTAGTATTGACAAGGTATTTACCCAAAGCAATAGAAATCCACAGGTACTACGAAGCCTTGCCCAACTATACAATCACGGAAATTTGGGCGGTACAGGCTACTTGAGCATCCTTCCTGTGGATCAAGGGATTGAGCATAGCGCGGCATTTTCATTTTACAAAAATCCTGATTATTTCGATCCGGAAAATATTGTAAAACTTGCCTTGGAAGCAGGTTGCAATGGAGTGGCTTCCACCTTTGGTGTATTGGCATTAAACGCCCGAAAATATGCCCACAGAATCCCGTTCATCGTGAAGATTAATCACAATGAACTACTTACCTATCCCAACAAATATGACCAAACGTTATTTGGCAAAGTAAAAGCTGCGTGGGATATGGGAGCAGTTGCCGTTGGAGCTACCATCTATTTTGGTTCTGAAGAAAGCAACAGGCAGCTTAAAGAAATAGCCGAAGCCTTTGAAGAAGCCCACAATCTTGGAATGGCTACCATTTTATGGTGCTATTTACGTAACGAAGCCTTCAAAACAGAAAAAGAAGATTATCATGCGGCGGCTGATGTAACGAGCCAAGCAAATCATTTAGGAGTAACCATCCAGGCGGATATCATTAAGCAAAAATTACCTACAAACAATTTTGGTTTCAAAGAAATAGGATTTGGAAAATATGATAATGAAATGTATAAAACACTTACCACAGACCATCCCATTGACCTCTGCCGATTGCAAGTAGCCAATTGCTATATGGGAAAAATAGGATTAATTAATTCCGGTGGTGGTTCTAAAGGGGAGTCTGATTTGGTTGAGGCTATAACTACAGCTGTAATCAATAAAAGAGCTGGAGGTTCCGGCTTGATACTCGGGAGAAAGGCATTTCAAAGACCATTCAAGGAAGGAGTTGAATTAATCAAAACGGTTCAGAGTGTTTATCTGGACGATAAAATTAGCATTGCATAACAAGAAAGGAAATGTTTAGCTCAGAAATAAAATCACTTAAATCACTTAATCACTACCTCTCAAAATTGGTAGAAAGTCGTCTATGGCTTAAGGTTATCATTGCCTTATTTCTGGGTGTTGGGTTTGGTTTGCTTTTAAGTCCTCAAAATGGGTGGATTACTAAAGAAACAGCAGACATCGCGGGAAATTGGCTGGCATTGCCCGGTATGCTCTTTCTAAAACTGGTACAAATGATTATGATCCCATTGATTGTGGCTTCCATCATCACAGGAATCGCGAGCAATGATAAGGATAGTCTAAAAAAATTAGGTGGTGGTGTTTTATTATATTTTCTGGGCACTACCATAGTTTCGGTAAGTCTTGGCACTATACTATCACAACTTTTTAAACCTGGTCGTTTTCTTCATCAACAAGCCTTAAAAGAACATAATGAAATAATAGCTGTTTCAACGGATGATCCAGAGCTTTCATTTGGGCTTGATACTATCCCAGATGCCATATCAAATTTACTTCCAGAGAACCCTTTGGCATCTATGGTTAGTGGTGAAATGTTAAGTATTGTCATCTTCACAATTATTATTGGTGTAGCTGTGCTGTCACTTGAAAACGCTTTACTGCGGCCAGTAAGACTTGTTTTAAGTGCCATTCAGGAAGTCTGTATGACAGTAGTAAAATGGTCTATGTTATTAGTGCCTATTGCTGTTTTCGGACTTATGGCGCAGCTTACCTCTAGTGTTGGTTTGAGCTCTTTGTCTGGACTAACCTACTATGTTGGAGTCGTACTTCTTGGCCTTCTATTATTAGTAATTTTCTATTTAGGATTGATAGTACTTCTTGGAAAAACAAATCCGTTACAATTCCTAAAAAAAATAAGGGATGTTCAATTATTGGCTTTTTCAACCACAAGTTCTGCAGCGGTGATGCCTTTATCACTACAAACCGCTGAAGAAGAACTAAAAGTAGACAAGACAATTAGCAATTTTATTATACCTATTGGTGCAACCGTCAATATGGATGGAACCGCCTTGTATCAAACCATAACCACTCTATTCATCGCCCAAGCCTATGGGCTTGAAATGAGCTTACTCAATATTATTGTGGTCATCGTAACCATTGTTGCTGCTTCCATTGGTACCCCTGCCATCCCTGGAGGAGGAGTGGTTATACTCGCCTCTGTTTTGGCAAGTGTTGGAATACCAGCCGAAGGCATCATTATTATCATTGGTGTGGAAAGGCTCTTGGGGATGTTCAGAACCGCAGTCAATGTAACAGGTGATCTTACGGCTTGTATAGTTTTCAATAGGTTTTATGGTAAAACCCCAATCTTGGTTAGTGAAAAAACGGATGTTAAATTAAGTTCAAAACAATGATGTTACTACTCATATCCATATTGTTTGTTTTTCCTTTTGTGGCTATAATAGCCTATCAGCATTATAAGATTGGTAAGCAACCAGCCTTTGATGCCAACAAAACGCTTTTAAACTATGAAATAGTAGGTTCTGGAGAAAACAAACTTGTTCTGTTACACGGTTTAACAGGCTCATTAAATTACTGGAAACGTGACCTGGACTACATCACAGCTACACATAGACTTCTTTTAGTAGATCTTCTTGGCTTTGGGGATTCGCCAAAACCCAAAAGCCATTATCCCCTTTCCATCCAATTAGCTGCCATTGAGTTGATTCTCAAAAAAGAAGGCTTCAATGATGGAAAAACAATTATAGCGGGACATTCTATGGGAGCTATAATTTCATTAGCGCTATTGGAAAAACAGCCAACCTGGTTCAAGGCAGGAATTTTTATAAGCATACCTGTTTATAAGGGAGCCAATGAATTTAAGGAAATTATGTCCTCGCATTCCTTTGTAGATAGGATTTCCACTAGCAAATTCTCAAAATACATCTGTATGATCCATCCTATTTTTATGTCGCGTGCATTTAAACCAGATAACCTTACGGATGATGTTTTTGAAGATGCCAAAAAACATCATTGGCAGAGCTATTATTATTCGCTTAATGAGTTAATTCTAAAAACGGACTTATTCGCTTTAGCAAAAGGGATTAAAAATAAAGAATTGCTGTTCATTCACGGAGAAAAAGACACTACCGCACCAATAGCGAATGCAGTAAAATTATCGAAAGTCTTTTCGAACACAAAAATTGTTACTTCTACTGAAGGTGACCATCAATTCTTTCTTAAAGAAGCAGAATTTGTATGGAATACAATCCAGAATTTTTCTGTTTCAAAAATAAAATCACAAAAGAAAATATCTAATGAACACTCATAAAATTAAACATATAGGCGTATTTACATCTGGCGGAGACAGTCCGGGAATGAATGCTGCCTTGTACGCCATTACCAAAACCGCTGAAGAAAAGGGAATAAAAGTAAGTGGTTTCCGAAAAGGTTATGAAGGGTTGATAGACGGTGATATAGTTCAATTAAAATCACACGATTTACAAAAGATAATACAAAAAGGCGGTACCATCTTAAAAACCGCACGAAGCAAACGTTTTATGGAATTGGAAGGTCGTAAAAAAGCATTGCAAACGCTAAAAGCCAACCAGATTGATGCTATGATTGCCATTGGTGGCGACGGCACATTTAAAGGGTTACTAGCTTTTTCAGAAATATGTGATATCCCATTCATCGGTATTCCCGGGACTATAGATAACGATATTTCTGGTACTGATTATACTCTTGGTTTTGATTCCGCAGTAAACACAACTATTGAAAATATTGATAAAATAAAAGACACTGCTGAATCTCACAATCGAGTATTTATTGTAGAAGTAATGGGAAGGGATTCCGGCTATATCGCTATTCATTCAGGATTGATGGTAGGTGCCGATGCCATCCTTATTCCTGAAAGCAGTACAGACTTTATTTACTTATTAGATAAAATTAAAAATTATAAAAGCGAAGATGCTTTTCTTGTCGTGGTTTCTGAAGGTGATGAAATAGGTGCCGAACTTGTCGCCACAAAAATTAAGGAAGTCAATCCCAATGTCGATTTACGAATTACGAAACTTGGCCACGTGCAGCGAGGTGGAAATGCTTCTGCTTTAGATAGAATGTTGGGGATTAGGCTTGGAGTGGCCGCTGTAAAAAAACTTTTACAATCTAAAAAGAACAGTATGGTAGGAATTTTAAATAATCAATTGCATTTAACCCCTTTTGAAGAGGTGGTTAAACAACACCAAGTAAATGATGAGTTACAGGGGCTTTTGGAACTATTTAACTAATAAAAACAAGAAAAATGAAAACATATAAAGAAGAAAGACCTTGGGGAAACTTTGAACGCTTTACCCATAATGAGATAAGCACTGTAAAAACACTTACGGTTAATCCAAACGAAGAGCTAAGCCTTCAGTTTCACCACAACAGGGAAGAATTCTGGAGAGTACTGGATGGAACAGGAAGTTTCGTAATTGGCGACAAAACAAAAGTTGGTCGGAAAGGGGACGAATTTTTTATCCCAAAGGAAACGGTGCATCAAATAAAAACAGCCAATTCTTCCGTAAGCATCCTTGAAATAGCCTTTGGTGATTTTGATGAAAACGATATTGTGAGGCTAAAGGACAAATACAACCGGGTAAACCCAAAATAAATGTAGCAATATGGAACATACAAATCAGATTAACACCAAAATATCCATAGAAAAAAAGGGAATATTGCTCAGTCCCACCAAAAACCCTTTTGAAGGAAATGGAGTGCTCAACCCTGGAATATTTCAAGAGGGTGAAGAAGTGCATATCTTTTACCGTGCGGTGGAAGATGGCAACTTTTCCACCATTGGATATGCCAAAACCTATGGCCCTTTGCAAATAACAGAAAAAAAAACGAGCCCATTGATAGCACGCGAATTTGACTATGAAAAGCACGGCGTGGAAGATGCGCGTATAGTTAAAATTGAAGACACCTTTTATTTAACATATACAGCCTATGATGGCGTGAATGCCATGGGTGCTTTGGCTATCTCCAAAGACATGAAACGTTTTGAAAAAAAAGGGATTATTACTCCACCTCTAAATTATAAGGAATATAAATTTCATTTAGAGCATTGCAATCAAGATGAACTCAATCCAAAATATTTCCATTACTACAACCTTTTTGCCCAAATAGGCATGGTAGAGGAAAAGCATAGACTATTGAGGGACAAGGATATCGTACTCTTTCCAAAAAAAATCGATGGAAAATTTGTGATGTTGCACCGTATATGGCCGGGAATACAAATAGTGCAGTTTGAAAAGTGGGAAGATCTTACGAAAGAATTTTGGGAAGATTACATTAAGAACCTTACCGATCATATCCTTATGGACCCGTTCTACGATTTTGAAGTGAACTATCTGGGAGCGGGATGCCCACCCATAGAAACAGAAGAAGGTTGGCTAATAATCTACCACGGCGTTTGTGAAACAAACATAGGAAAAACGTATCACGCTGCCGCTGCGCTCTTAGATATCAACGAGCCCAAAAAAGTAATTGGACGCTTACCCTATCCTTTATTCTCTCCTTCAAAAGAATGGGAATTAACAGGAGTGGTAAACCACGTGGTATTTCCTACTGGAACTGCTTTGTTTGGTGATGATCTCTTTATTTATTACGGGGCAGCAGATAAACATATTGCAGTGGCAAAAGTAAGCCTCAAACAATTATTGGATGAACTAAAAAAGAAAAAGAAATTATGAAAAAATTTAAAATTTTATTTATCTGTTCCTATCCACCCAGACAATGTGGTATAGCTACTTTTTCAAAGGATCTTATAACATCACTTAAAAACTGCTTCGGCACCTCAATGGAAATTGAGGTATGCGCTCTGGAAAACGAATGTTGCAACATTGATGATTATCCACCAGAAGTCTCATATAAGATAGATGCACAAAAACTAAATTCTTTTTTCAGTGTGGCCGATAGGCTAAATGAAAGGGAAGATATTGGGATGGTCTGCGTACAACATGAGTTCGGACTTTTTGGAGGGGATTACGGAAGCAATTTGGTGGCCTTTCTGCTCCGCCTAAACATTCCAATCTCGTGTGTGTTTCATACTGTACTGCCCAACCCAGACTTAAAACGAATAAAAGTAATACAGGCATTGGATGACCTCAGCGAGAAGCTTATTGTACTCACCAAAAGGTCTGCCGAGATACTGGAAAAAGATTATTTCATAGAAAAAAGCAAACTAAGGGTTATCCCACACGGAACACATATTGTCCTATGGAAAGAAAAACAAAGCCTTAAAAACAAGTATGGGTTTCAGGATAAGATGGTGCTCTCCACTTTTGGCCTGCTCAGCGAAAACAAAGGAATAGAAACGGCACTTCGTGCACTGCCCAAAGTGATCGATAAATTCCCAAATACTCTCTATCTTATATTGGGGAAAACCCATCCCGAGGTAGTGAAAAACGAAGGTGAAACGTATAGGAAATCGCTTATAGATCTGGTAGATCAATTGAGTCTCAATGACAACGTCAACTTTATTAATGAGTATTTGGAACTTAAAACATTACTGGAATACTTAACACTTTCAGATCTTTATATATTTTCATCCAAGGATCCCAACCAAGCGGTAAGCGGCACATTTGCATACGCTATGAGTTGCGGAAACCCTGTGATATCAACCCCGATACCCCACTCTAAGGAATGTTTGGATCCCAGTACCGGCATTTTATTGAACGGTTTTGAAAATTCTATGGAACTAAGCAATGCGATCGTTAACTTACTGCAACAACCTGCTTTAAGGGACTTAATGAGTCAAAATGCCTTTACCCAAATGCGTGCCTTTAGCTGGGAGAATGTCGCCATATCTTATTCTGATGTCTTTCAGGAATATTTGAAAAACCATAGCCCTCTGGAATTTATGTTGCCCTCTATTAAAACAGACCATATTGAAAATATGACCACTGACTTTGGCATCCTTCAGTTTTCAAGTTTTGATGAACCCGATGTATCCTTTGGATATACACTTGATGATAATGCAAGGGCATTGATTACAATGCTAATGTATTATGAACAGAATGTTTCAGAAAAAATTCTTCAGTTAATAGAAATTTATTTGAACTTTATTGAATTTTGCCAGCAAGAAAATGGGGAATTCTACAATTATGTAGATTATAACCAAAATTTCACAAACCAAAATGCTGAAGTAAACCTTCAAGACTCCAACGGCAGGGCTGTATGGGCACTTGGATATTTATTGTCCGACGCATCACAGCTTCCTGTACATTTAGTTATAAAAGCAGAGAACTGCTTTAAAAAAGCAATTCCAAGCGTAACAAGTTTTGAATCGCCAAGAGCCTTGGGTTTTGTGCTAAAAGGCCTCTACTTTTATCAAAAAAACAATAAAGATGCACCCTACACTGCAATTGCACAAAAATTGGCCGATGAGCTTTTGCGCATTTTCCATATAAGTACCGATAACCAATGGGAATGGTTTGAGGACTACCTTACCTATGCAAACAGTGTCTTGCCCGATGCCTTACTCTACGCTTGGCGAATTACCAAAAACAACAAGTATAAAGAAGTAGCTGAAATTACTTTCGACTTTTTGCTGTCGCAGTATTTTATGAAAGGGCAGATTAAGGTTATCTCCAATGATGGTTGGTTCCATAAAAGGAACAAACGTGTTTTCCACGGCGAACAACCCATAGAGATTGCATATACCATTCTTTCATTGGACCTCTTCTACAAGGTTACCCATAAAAAGAAATATGCCCAACAACTGCATACAGCATTCAGTTGGTTTTTGGGTAATAACCACCTAAAACAAATTATGTACAACCCGGTAAACGGTGGGTGTTATGATGGTCTTGAAAGGGAAAACGTAAATATTAATCAGGGGGCTGAGTCCAGCATTTGCTATCTAATGGCCCGCCTTATTGTTGAAAAATATTCAATGGAGCCAAAGCACACCATAATGCCGCCCAATATCAAAGCCTCAAATAAATTAGGTACACTAAAAAAAAGAAAAGTTCAACATATAAAGTGAAGCAGTATTTGGAAGATAGAGCAGGATAACCTCTGAAAAAAGGGTTCTCTTATAAAGAGCAAGGTTAAAATCATGGTAGAAACATTAAAAAATATCAACCCATTCATCCTCGGATTACTTATTAGTCTGGGCATTGGCCTTATTCTTGGCTTGGAACGTGAATACGACAAGTTGAAGGAAGAACAAGGCTTTGCAGGTATAAGGACCTTCCCGATTGTCGCCATTATTGGTTTTATTTTAGGGAGTCTTTCCACCACCTACACTCCGTGGTTGGTCATTATCATTTCGGCGGCATTCCTTTTGTTCCTGTCTTTCACACATCTATCCATAGTGCAAAAACACGTAATGACCGGCATTACCACCAATATGGCATTGTTTGCTACGTTGATTTTGGGGGTGATGGTTGCCAATCATTTGCACAAGGAAGCAGTTGCCACCGCAATAATTATGGTTACTTTATTGTCGCTGAAAACTACCTTTAATACATTTATAAAGAACATCACTTCAGAAGAGCTTTTTGCATTCATTAAGTTTTCAATTATTGCACTTCTTATTTTGCCTTTTCTTCCCAACGAAGACTATGGACCAGAAGGTTTGCTGAACCCTTTTGAGATTGGAGCCATTATAGTGATTGTATCTTTTCTAAATTTTATTGGCTATTTCCTTGTAAAATATGTAGGTTCCAAGCGAGGTATATTGCTGACGGCAATTTTGGGTGGATTGATTTCCAGCACCGCAGTAGCTTGGATTTATGCCTCAAGAAGTAAGCAGTCCCCTGAACTTTCAAAAAAATACGCTGCCGGAATAATTATAGCTTCGGCCATAATGTTCCCGCGCCTTGCTGTCTTGTCCTATATTTTCAATAGTGCCTTACTTTTTTATTTAGCGGTTCCCTTTACCATTCTTACACTTATTTGTTTGATAAGCGCACTTGTACTCTTTAAAAAGGATACAGATGTTCCAAAGACGAACATCAACTTGGGTAATCCGCTTAATATTTGGAATGCCCTCGGTTTTGGTGGTATTTATGTGGTTATCCTATTTGCAGTTTTTTATGGTAATCGATTTTTTGGCGAAAGTGGATTATACTATTCAGCTCTAATTGCAGGATTGGCAGATACGGATGCGATAACCATAAGTATGGCAAAATTTGGGTCTTTGGAAGACAAAATTGCGCTCTCAACCAATGTTATTATTACCGCAACCATAAGCAATATGATAGTAAAACTGGCCATTACCTATTTTAAAGGTTCCAAAAAAGCAGGGAAACTTGTGATGCTCATTTTTGGAAGTGTGGTGGTCGTGGCTATAGCCTATATTTTAATACAGCTATAAAATCAAAAAAAGAAAAATGAAAACAACCGTATTTAGCACACATAAATTTGAAGAGCCACATTTGGTAACTGCAAATAAGGGCAAACACGAGCTAAACCTACTTGAAGTACGGTTGACCGAAAACACAGCTTACTTGGCGCAGGGCACAGAGGCCATCAGTTTATTTACAAGTGATGATGCCTCGGCGAAGGTACTGGAAAAGTTAAGTGCCTTGGGCGTTAAAAACATTGCTCTTCGTACTGCTGGATATAATAACGTAGCTACTGAAAGAGCAGCTGCACTGGGCATAAAAGTAGCCCGTGTACCTGCCTATTCGCCTTATGCTATTGCCGAACATACAATGGCGTTGATACTCGCCCTGAACCGAAAATTGATTAAAGCGCACAATAGGGTACGCGAACAGAATTTTTCATTGAATGGCCTTACAGGCTTCGACCTAAACGGAAAAACTGTAGGTGTTATTGGAACAGGTAAAATAGGTGCTGTACTTATAAAAATACTTCACGGATTCGGATGTAACATCCTTGCCCAAGATATAATTGAAGATAAAAACCTGATGAATTCGTACAGTGTTCAGTATACCGACTGTGAAACCATCTGCAAACAGGCAGATATTATAAGCCTGCACGTGCCTTTAGTACCTTCCACCAAACATTTGATTGGTACTAAGCATATTGCACTTATGAAACAAGGTGTAATGCTCATCAATACAAGTCGTGGAGGATTGGTGGATACTAAAACAGTTATTGAAGGGCTTAAGACCAAGAGGATTGGATATTTCGGAATGGATGTTTATGAGGAAGAAGAAGGATTGTTCTTTGAAGACCACTCAGAAGATATTTTACAAGACGATGTGATTGCGCGTTTAATGACCTTCAAAAATGTTTTGATAACCAGTCATCAAGCCTTTTTAACCAAAACTGCGCTAACTAATATTGCTGAAACTACCATATATAATCTTGATTGTTTTGAAAGAGGAACAGTTTCCGGTAATGAAGTTTAACTAAGGTAAAATCAAATTTTAAAAAACAGAAGCAACTAAAATTCAAGAAACTATGAAAAATATACTTGTACCAACAGACTTTTCAAAAAACTGCAATAAAGCAGCAGAACTCGGAATTAAAATGGCCAAGCTTTATAATTCTGAAATTCATTTTTTCCATTTAATGAAAACCCCGGTGGAATGGGTACAGCTTGATAAAGAAAAAGAAAAACGATACCCGGAAACAGTAAAGCAAATAGGTAGTGCGAAAGCTGACCTTAGGGAATGGGAGAAAAAAGCAGAACGAGAGGGACTTGAATGTAGAACCTTTTTGGAATTTGATGGTGGACAGTCCAATATTCTAAGGCATTCCGGTCATTTCCATCACGATTTTATAGTTACTGGAAGCAGTGGCACCCGGGCAGGCATGCGTGAATTATTGGGCAGCAACGTTGAAAAAATTGTAAGAAAAGCAGATGTGCCGGTAATTGTGGTCAAGGACGAAGAAGTATCCTTTCCTTTCAAAGATATCGTTTTTGTTTCTGATTTTTTAGAAGATGTAAGCGGAGCATTTAAGCATGTCGTCTCAATTGCCAAAAAGTGTGAGGCACATATTCATTTACTAAGGATCAATACACAAACCGATTTTAACAGTATAGAACTGGGGTTAAACCCTGTAAAAGAATTCCTGAAAAATTTTCCAAATTTAGATGATTATTCTATGAACGTCTATAATGAACCTACCGTAGAAGTTGGTATAAACAATTTCTTAAAGTACAGGAATGCCGACTTGATTGCCATGTGTACCCACGGCCACACAGGTTTTTTAAGCTTGTTCTCCAAAAGTATCGCCGAGGGTGTAACCAATCATTCCGAATTGCCGATGATGACCATTAAAGTATAACGATGAATAAGTCAGTTCTAATAAAAAAGTATTCCGGTGAGTACCAAGCTTTTGATGTAAAAAAACTCATCAACTCCTTACGGCGTTCAAAGGCCAATGAAAATCTTATTCAGGATATAGCCTATAAGGTTCAGGAGGAAATTGAAGATGGAATGACAACGAAAAAGATTTATCAAATGGCATTTAAAATGCTAAAGGGCAAATCGAGAGTAAGTGCTTCGAAATACAAACTCAAAAAAGCCCTGATGGAATTGGGACCCTCTGGTTTTCCTTTTGAAAAGCTGGTGGGAAAACTATTTGCGCACGAAGGATATACAATAAAAGTTGGTGTGATTGTACAGGGTAATTGTGTGCAGCACGAAATAGATGTGATAGCACAAAAAGAGGAGAAACATTATATGATTGAATGTAAATACCATAGTGATCAAGGTAGATTTTGTAATGTAAAGATTCCCTTATATATCCACTCAAGATTTTTGGATGTGGAGAAACAATGGGAACATCAAAAAGGTCACGAAACTAAATCTCATCAAGGAGGGGTTTATACCAATACCCGTTTTACTACAGATGCCATTCAATATGGTAAATGTGTGGGATTATTATTGACAAGTTGGGATTACCCTATAGGAAACGGTTTAAAAGATAGAATAGATAAATCTGGTTTACACCCACTAACTGCTTTAACAACTATAACCAAAGCCGAAAAAACAAAACTATTGGATAAAGGTATAGTGCTCTGTAAAGAGCTTCACGAAAACCCTGCGTTATTGGAGCAGATAGGAATTGATAAAAAAAGACACAAAAAGATTTTAGAAGACTCAGAAGCGCTATGTAAAAGCACTTAATGAATAACAAAAAGTTTAACAATCTTAAAAATAAAACTTATGAAAACTGAAGAATTGAAACCACAGGACAGCATTGATCTCGAACCATTTTACCAAGCCTTGGAAGATGACCCAAAACTACTTGAAGAAGCCCTAGAAATATTATTGGGAATGGTAAATTTTGAGCCTAAATCTATAAAGAGACTGGCACTTATTATCAAAGAGGATTCCCGAAATCTATATAATGAAATAGCGGAATTGTGCAAACCTAATCAAGACAAAGGAAACACCTCCTCTTGTTGTAGTGGACACTAAATAAATACTATAAAAATGAAAAATAATAAAATAAACATCCACTTTCTAGGAGCAGCAGGGACAGTAACCGGCTCAAAATATTTAGTGGATACCGGAGATAAAAAGATACTGATAGACTGTGGTCTTTTTCAAGGACTAAAGGAATTGCGCCTTAAAAACTGGGAAAATCCACCTGTAGAGGTTTCAGAAATTGATATGGTTTTGCTAACACACGGACATTTGGACCATACTGGATATCTGCCAAGATTGGTAAAACAAGGATTTAACGGTCCTATCTATGGTACCAATCCAACGTTGGACATCGCAAAAATTATACTTAATGATAGTGGCAAAATACAGGAACAGGAAGCTGAGCGTGCCAATAAGGAAGGTTATTCCAAGCATAGCCCAGCAGAACCACTATACGATTTAAAAGATGTAGAAAAAACCATTCCCCATTTTAAGGGTGTTCCGCAAGCACAATGGATTCCACTGTTTGATGGTATCAGGGCTCGATTTCAATACAACGGGCACATTCTTGGTGCTACCTACATCGAGTTAGATGTATACGGAAAACGCTTTGTTTTTTCCGGAGATATTGGAAGAACCAATGATTTATTACTCTATCCACCCCTGAAACCAAAAAAAGCGGATGTACTATTCATTGAATCGACTTATGGTGGAAGGTTTCATCCTGATGAAGTGGAAGCCATTCCGCAGATTGAAAAATTAGTCAATGACACGATCAATAGAGGCGGCAGCTTATTTGTTCCAAGCTTTTCGGTAGAACGTGCCCAACTGATGATGCTGATTTTTTGGAAATTACTTAAAGAGAAAAAAATACCTAAAGTACAAATGATAATGGACAGTCCAATGGGAGCTAGTGTTCTAGAACTCTTCCACCGCACAAGAGATTGGCACAGATTGGAAGATAATGAATGTGATGAAATGTGTTCCCACTTTACGGTTGTAAGCAGTTATCGAGAAACAATGGAATTGCGAACCGACAACAAACCAAAAATTGTAATTGCTGGAAGTGGAATGCTTACTGGTGGAAGAATGCTCAACTATCTTGAAACACAAGCGCAAAATACTAATAACACTTTGCTTTTTGTTGGGTATCAAGCTGAAGGCACTCGTGGAAGAAAATTGTTAGAAGGAGATAAAGAATTAAAAGTGTATGGAAAATGGGTGCCATTTAATATGGAAGTTGCAGAAATTGATGGTCTCTCGGCACACGCTGACCACGCTGAGCTTATGGATTGGATGAGTAAAATAAAAAATAAACCAGAGAGAGTTTTTATTGTACACGGCGAGAAAGAAAGTGCGGAAGCTTTACAAAACGGTATTAAAGAAACCTATGGTTGGAATGCTGAAATCCCACAGTTATACAGTATTGAAGAAATAGAATAGGTTTTGGAAATCTTGAAAATTGAAACATTATGGAACAACATTCAAATATATTAAAATACAAACATCTCGGCATTTATACACAAAACGAAAACGTGGTCTATATGCGCGAAGATTGTCACGTCTGTGTTTCCGAAGGTTTCGAGGCTCTTACTCGAATTAGGATATCAAATGCAAGTCTTTCTATCGTGGCAAACCTCAACATTATAAATTCAAATATGTTGTTGCCCAACGAAATCGGACTATCAGATGCAGCAGCAAAAAAACTCAACGCTTCAGAAAATGACCCTTTGAATGTTTCACATTTGGAACCAATTGAGTCATTAAGCTACGTGCGGGCTAAAATCTATAATCAAAAATTGAATTATTCAGCATTCAATGAAATCATAACCGATATCGTTGAAGGTAATTATTCCAATATCCACCTTTCCGCTTTTATAACATCCTGCGCAGGAGACCGTCTTGATATTGACGAAATATGCGATCTTACCAAAGCAATGATAGTCTCTGGAAAGCAACTGAATTGGGACAAAGAGATTGTGGTCGATAAACATTGCATTGGCGGATTACCGGGCAATAGGACAACACCATTGGTTGTTGCTATTGTAGCTGCTTACGGACTTACGATGCCAAAAACTTCGTCACGAGCCATTACTTCGCCTGCAGGTACAGCAGATACAATGGAAGTATTTACCAATGTTACACTTTCCTCCGAAGAAATAAAAGCTGTTGTTAAAAAAGAAGATGGTTGTATTGTCTGGGGCGGAACGGCGCAATTAAGTCCTGCCGATGATGTGCTGATTAAAATTGAAAAAGCCTTAGATATTGATAGTGAAGGACAATTAATTGCTTCGGTACTTTCAAAGAAAGCTGCGGCAGGATCTACACATGTTGTTATTGATATTCCTGTGGGAGAAACCGCCAAGGTGCGCAGTACAGAAATGGCTCAAAAACTAAAAAACCATATGGAAACCGTAGGCAACGCAGTCGGGCTTAATGTGAAAGTTGTTATTACAGACGGTACGCAACCTGTTGGGAGAGGGATTGGTCCTGCTTTAGAAGCCATCGATATATTAAAGGTTTTAAAAAATGAAGCGGATGCACCAAATGACCTAGCGGAAAGAGCCTTGCTTTTGGCTGGTGAGCTGTTGGAACTTTCTGGAAAAGTTGAAAAAGGAAAAGGAACGGAAACCGCTCAACAAGTACTAAAATCTGGGAAAGCTTATGAAAAATTCATCTCTATTTGTAAAGCCCAAGGTCGCTTTTCAAAACCTGTTTTAGCTCCGTATAAAATCGAAATTAAAGCAGAAAAATCAGGTGTTTTAGAACGAATCGATAATAGAAAGATAGCAAAACTCGCTAAACTTTCGGGCGCACCTCAATCTAAATCCGCAGGGATTCTTTTAAATACCCATTTGGGAGAAAATATTGAAGAGAACCAATTACTGTATACCATTTATGCGGAATCCAAAGGCGAACTTAACTACGCTTTGGAATATAAAAATAACCACATTGATATTATAACCATTATTTAAAAAAAATACTATGAAAACAATATTATTCAGCCTTCCCGGAAATGAAAAGCTCACAGAGCTTTTAGCAACTAAAATGGATGCTGAAGTGGGCAAAGCCACGTTACGTAATTTTCCCGACGGAGAATCGTATACACGTATATTATCTGATGTAAAGGGTAAATGTGTAGTACTAGTCTGCACCTTGCACGAACCGGATGAAAAACTATTACCGCTCTATTTTTTAAGCCATACAGCCAAATCACTGGGTGCAATGTGTACGTGTTTGGTGGCACCATATCTCGCTTATATGAGGCAGGACAAAATCTTTAATGAAGGGGAAGGTATTACTTCTGGTTTCTTCGGAAAATTGATTTCTGGTTTTGCCGATAGCATAACCACGGTTGACCCTCACTTGCATAGAATAAGTTCTTTGGGGGAAGTCTATAATATTCCAAATAAAGTAATCCATGCAGCCGACGCTATTTCAGAATGGATTAAAAGCAACGTAGAAAATCCGGTGCTTATCGGTCCCGATTCTGAAAGTGAACAATGGGTTTCTGAAGTTGCTAAAAACGCAGGAGCACCTTTTACTGTATTACAAAAAGTGCGTCATGGCGATCGTGATGTAGAAGTCTCGGCTCCAGATTTAGATAAATATAAAAATGCTACACCGGTGTTGGTAGATGATATTATTTCTACGGCACGTACAATGATTGAAACCGTGGAGCATTTAAAAAAAGCAGGGATGAAACCACCTATTTGCATTGGTATTCACGCGGTTTTTTCCGGTAATGCTTATCAAGATTTGTTGGATTCCGGAGTGGGTAAAATAGTAACTTGTAATACCATCCCTCATCCATCCAATGCAATTGATTTAAGTGATGTTATTGCAAAAGAAGTAAAGGAGTTGATGCATCATATATGAGAAAACAAGGGGTTATACTACTATTGATACTATTCAGTACCACTATGAATGGACAAACTGAAATGCTCATTGGGCAAATTTCAGGGAGATTTGTTGTTCGGGAAAATTTCGATGAAGAAGGTACTTTTTTAAATAAACAAACTTTTGAAGCCGGAGAAACAATAAAGAAAAATGGATATTATGAAATTAAGGTAATCACAGAACTGTTTGACAAAGACAAAAAATCTTCTGACAAATACACAACGACGTATCGATGTAAGCCAAATGAAGCGAGTATAATGTTAATGGCATTTCCATTTTCAAACCCAAAATCAAAGGAAACCGAAATTAATACCACTTCTAAAAATTTTAAAGAGCTATATAATTTGGAAACCTTGGAAGATATAGAATTGGAAATGAGTTTTGATTCGGGCTTGCTCAACTTTTTTGGTTCAAAAAGTACTATAAAGATATATGACCGAAAATTAGATGGTAAGAAAAGTAATATTAAATCAAAAATCAATATTAAGGCCTATGCTTGGGGAATTCGCATTAAGCAACTCAACTATACCGTCAACGAAAAATTAAATAAAAATGGTTTATTAACT
>Ga0209309_10001204_pt1 | contig 26801 bp, 20 predicted proteins | sample COGITO_mtgs_1204_2_FD_184807 | JGI IMG/M metagenome (GOLD analysis project Ga0209309, IMG submission 184807) | Pelagic marine microbial communities from North Sea - COGITO_mtgs_120412 (SPAdes) (version 2) | ecosystem: Environmental > Aquatic > Marine > Epipelagic ... | reverse complement strand
TGAAGGCGATGCCCTAGGATGTAGAGATACCAAAAATGTAATTATCGATCATTGCTCCATAAGTTGGGGTACCGATGAAAATGCGTCCTTTTACAATAATGAAGATTTTACCCTACAGTGGTGTATTATTTCTGAAGCGTTAACCAATTCGGTCCATAAAAAAGGATCCCATGGGTATGGAGGTATCTGGGGTGGCGTCAAGGCCTCCTTTCACCATAATCTCATTATGGATAATAATAGCAGAAACCCGCGTTTTAGTGGATCATTGACCACAAAGAATTCTAAGAGCGAATTTGTGGATTTTAGAAATAACCTCATTTACAATTGGGGAGAAAACAGTATTTATGGAGGCGAAAGCGGTACCTATAATATGATCAACAACTATTTTAAATTCGGACCTGCCACCACCTCATCCAAATTGAATAGAATCATTAGCCCTTCCGAGCCCTATGGGAAATTTTACATTGACGGAAATTATGTTTTTGGAGATGAAACCGTGACTTCTAATAACTGGGATGGTGGTGTACAATGTGATCATCCTGAACTTACTAAATTAAACGCTCCTATTGATACTTTTGAGAATATTAAGACATCAAGTGCGCAGGAAGCTTTTAAGTCCGTTATAAAAAGCGCAGGGGCTAGCCTTAAAAGGGATGAGGTGGACAAAAGACTAGTTAAAACAATTAACTCATCAAAAGCGGTGTACAAGAACGGTATTATCGATTCTCAAGAAGATGTGGGCGGGTGGCCCGTTTTGAAATCTAAAAGAGGAAAAAAGGATAGCGATGATGATGGCATACCAGATCGTTGGGAAAAGAAACTGGATCTCGACGCGCACGCAAAAGATTCGCATTTAAAAACGGAAGATAATGCTTACGCTCCTATTGAAATGTATGCAAATGCACTGCTAAAATCGTGCTTTCTTAAATAAAGACAATCAAGTAAACTAGTTTCGAATATGTTAGGTGCGCAACAACTACTTTTTTTAATAAAAAAAAGAGGGCTTTAAGGAGGCTTTAAGGAGGCTTTGATATGGAAAAGAACGGTTTTCAAGAGGGCTTCAACTTTGGAGATTACTTAATATAAAATGTTAAAATAAAGGTCAAAACCAACTAAATTAATAATTTTAAACGCATTTGACAGTTAATTTAATAATGTCGTTTCTGTGCTGTGAGCATCAAATGGTAGCATCAAGGGTTCTGGTCTTAAAGTGAGCGCTTTAAAATATTGTAAAGAATTGGCACGATTTTCAGATGAAGGGTGTTTTAAAAAGTAATAGTTTAGCATTAATCAGCAGCTATTCGAGTTTCAATGACATAGCTATTCTACCAATGGTTATCAAGACTAATAAATAAATAAGTAGCTTTGCATACCTATTTTAAGTATACTAAATGAAGAAAAAGACCACCATTTATGATATTGCAGAGCAATTAGGCTTAACCGCTGCAACAATATCCAGGGCACTTAACAATAACTCTAAAATCAGTAAGAAAACGAGAGATCTCGTTCATGCGACTGCCATTAAAATGAGTTACGAACAAAACACTTTGGCTAGAGCTCTTAAAAGTGGAAAAAGCTTTAATGTAGGTGTTATTGTGCCTCGTATGGACAGTAACTTTTTTGCTTCTGTAATTCGTGGTATCGAAGAACAATTGTACCCAAGGGGCTATCATGTGATTGTTTGCCAAACGCATGACCAAGAAAACTTAGAAACGGGTAATATTAATTCCTTATTAAATGCTCAAGTCGATGGCATATTAATGTCGATCTCCAATTCAAAAACCAAAAACAAGATTTTCAACACCTTATCCCAAAAACAGGTGCCTTTAATATTTTTTGATAGAAAGAAGGATCTCCCTGGCTTTAGTTCTGTAACCATAGATGATTTTAGTGGCTCTTACGAGGCTACTAAGCATTTGATAGAGCAAGGCTGTAGGCGAATTGCCCACTTGTCCAACGACCGTTCCTTAGAGATTTTCAAGAACCGTTATTTGGGCTACAAACAAGCTATTATAGATCACGGTTTGGAATTTGATGAAACTTTGGTGATCGAGACCTTTAGTAAGGTTGATGAAGGCCGAAAAGCGACTAGCATATTATTAAATATGGAAACGCCACCAGATGCCATATTTTCTTCCAGTGATTTTACCGCCCTTGGTGCCATACAAGAAATTAAGGAGCAAGGTCTCAAAATACCAGAAGACATTAGTGTAGTTGGTTTCAGTAACGAGCCTTTTACCAGATTCATGGAACTGTCAATTACATCTGTGGATCAATCACCTATTGAAATGGGCCGAAGAGCTGCAAAAGTTTTTTTAGACGAAGTAGCGCGGGATACAAAAAACAAAAACAACGAACATATTGTATTGCAGCCCGAGCTGATTATTCGACAATCGTCACTCAAATCGGAAGTCAAAAAATTTGTTCATAACTGAACCCCTTCCGTTATAGTGAAACGCCTCGTTTCCACGGAATAAAATCATCTTGACTTAAAAGGCTTGCTTTGGAGGTAATGGTGCCACTTGCGACGTCAATAATATAATTGAGCATCACTTCTGCCATCTCTTCAATAGATTTTTCGCCTTTTATAACATCTCCAGTATTAACATCAATAATATCACTCATTTTAGCTGCCAATTCTGAATTGGAAGACACTTTAATTACGGGCGTAATCGGGTTGCCCGTTGGGGTTCCTAAGCCAGTGGTAAATAATACAATGTTCGCGCCAGAGCCAACCATGGCGGTGGTGCTTTCAACGTCGTTTCCGGGGGTGCACAACAAGTTCAAGCCCGGTTTTGTTACATATTCTCCATAATCCAAAACATCCACTATAGGTGAGGTTCCGCCTTTCTTGGCTGCACCTGCCGATTTCATGGCATCGGTAATTAAGCCATCCTTAATGTTTCCGGGCGAAGGGTTCATGTCGAATCCAGAACCCGCGTCGATTACAGATTTTTCGAACGCTTGCATGAGTTCTAAAAAACGTTCTGCCGAAGCTTCGGTTTCACATCTGTTCACCAATTCTTGCTCTACACCGCACAACTCTGGGAATTCCGCTAAAATTGCTGTCCCGCCCAAAGCGACCAGCATATCCGAAGTGTAGCCTAAAGTTGGATTGGCTGAAATACCAGAAAAACCGTCAGACCCTCCGCATTCTAAACCTATTTTCAGCTTAGATAATGGAGCGGGTTGGCGTTCAATTTTATTGGCATTCTTGATCCCTTCAAACGATTTTTTTATAATGGTGCTCAGCATCTCGTCAACCGTTCCCATTTGTTGTTGTTCATACATCAACACGGGTTTCTTGTTGTTGGGACTTATCGCTTCCAAAGCATTGTTGAAGATGTCTATTTGTAAATTTTGGCAGCCAAGGCTAAGTACAGTGGCGCCTGCAACATTTGGGTTTTTGACATATCCTGCCAATAAGCGGGCTAAACTTTCTGAATCTTGACGAATGCCTCCACAACCTCCTGGATGGGTGATGAACTTCACTTCAATATTTTCAAAAACGTTGGTCGTTTCTTGTGGGTCTTCTTCCAAGGCAGCACCTCCTTGGCCTTCGTTGACCAAAGAACGCAATAGCATCCTGTGGTTCGTGGACTTTTGAGTGAGAAGTTCCTTTTCAAAAATATCCTTTAGTAAGTCTATATTTCTATTTTCACAAAACACCAATGGGAAAAATAACCAAACGTTGGCTGTGCCCACTTGCCCATCTTCTCTATGATACCCGTTAAAAGTCTTGTCCTTCCACTTGTCTACATTGGGTGGGGTCCAACTTATGGTATCTGTTTTCTGACTTACTTTGGCGCTCTGGTGTTTGACATTTTCGGTAGTTAAAACGCCTCCTTTTTCGATGATTGAATTGGCTTTGCCTACCAAAACACCGTACATTATAATGCGTTCACCAGCATCAAAAGTGGTGAGCGCAATTTTATGTTTTGCCTTAACATCTGATACTATGGTAATTGCTTCGTTTTCGAAGGATATGACCTCACCAGCTTTTAGGTTGACCAATGCCACTGCGACATTATCTGTTGGATGTACTTTTATTAATTTATTTTGCATGTTGATGCGTATTATCCCAATTAATATTTTTTGCTAAAATTAGCTAAACCTTGCTCTATTCCGTTGGTTTCAATTTCATCTAGAGCATAGGCAATGGCTTTGGTTAAAGAAGGAACCTTGGTTAGATCCTCATCCCAAAAATCTGTTTGTTGTAATGCTGCTGTGGCCACTGTTTGTATGCTGGTTTCTTTCCAAATCTGTTGAAAGGCCACAACCATAGTGTCACTATCGTTAATGGGTAATGGCGAACCCTTCCAAGTACCTTTGTAAAACCGAATTAAACAGGCCAAAGCAAAGGTTAAATGCGTAGGCAATTTTCCGTTTTTAGATTCAAATTCCAACAAACTTGGCAATACCCGAACCTTAAATTTTGAAATTGAATTCAAGGCAATATCGGCTAGTTTATGTTTGATAAATGGATTTCTAAAACGATCTAAAACCGCTTCAGCAAAACTATCCAATTCTGCCTTTTCCATCGGAAGCGTGTCATTGATTTCCTCAAAAATCGCTTTATTAACAAATGCTCCTGTAAACGCATTATCAACGGTTTCCTTAACGGTTTCATTTCCGTAAAGTAAAGAAAAAGGCACCATAGAGGTGTGCGCGCCATTTAAAATTCGAACTTTTCTGGTACGGTAAGGTTGCATATCGTCTACAATCTTAACGTCTAAGTCGGTAGTGTGAAAGGGTAATTTCTCCTTCAACTCCTTACCGCCTTCAATTACCCATAGAAAGAACACTTCGGCTGCAACAATTAAATTGTCTTTATAGTTTAATTGCACATTGTAGGCTTCTATGTCATCTTTTGGATAGCCAGGAACGATACGGTCTACCAAGGTGCTATGAAATGAACAACTGTTGTGTAACCAAGTTATAAATTTTTGGTCTAAACTCCAAAGTGCAGCATATTTTAAAAGGGTTTCCTTTAGCGCTTCCGAGTTATGATTAATCAACTCACAGGGGATGATCGTTACGCCTTTAGCGTCACTGCCATTAAAATGATTAAAACGCTCCAATAGTAGTAAGGTCAATTTCGCTGGAAATGAACTAGGGGGTTTCATGTCCATAGTGTCACTTTCAACATAGTCTATCCCAGATTCCGTAGTGTTGGAGATAATAAATTCCAGTGCGTCTTCCTTTGCTAAGTCCAAATACTGCTGAAAATCAACATAAGGATTAACGCTCTTTTGAATGGTGGTGATCAATTCGGTTTTCTGAATTTCTTTTCCTTTTTGAACGCCTTTTAAAAACAAGGTGTATAAACCATCTTGCTCATTTAACATCTCCACCATACCTCTATCAATAGGCTGCACAATGGCAACGCCTGCGTTAAATTTTGAGGTGGTATTTAATTGTTGGAATGCATAATCTACAAACGCTCTCAAAAAATTCCCTTCACCAAATTGAACGACTTTTATGGGTAATTTCTCTTCTAATCCTAGATTAGCTCTATTCAATTTCATATCTATGGTTGTTGACATATTATATACGATTTCAGGTTAAACAAACTTGGTAACCACAAGGTGAGTTGTGGTAAATAGGTTACTACATATAGCAGTTCTCGAACTGCTTCGAAGTCCGACTTTTCGGCCTCGACCCAAAGAATAATATTTACAAACTTCATTGAGTCTCGATATATAAAAACTTGGCGGATTGTTTTCGGCACCATCTACCACACCTTGTTGCAAAGAAGTGTATGATTTACCCCAAAAGATGGGCGTGGCAAAACCCGTAAGACTTTTAACCATAGTTTTATGTACCGAATGGTTAGCATCCAGGCTATGTGCCAATTTGATGATTTTGATCTCGTTAATAGCGTAACAATTAATAGCCACACTAAGAAGGGCAAAAGCAACTATTAATTTCTGAAAGACTTTCATATAAAATACTTTGAAGCTATATTAAAAGTTAAAATAGTCTTTAGCATTAAAATAGCTGATATCTGCGACCATTTTACCAATCCACTGCAGTTCTTCTTTTGGTAATTCCCCACGTTTAATTTCATCTCCCAACAGGTTGCAAAGTAATCGTCTAAAATATTCATGTCTAGGAAAGGACAGGAAGCTTCTGGAATCGGTTAACATCCCTATAAAACAACTAATTAAGCCCATGTTAGACAATGCATTGAGTTGTTTTGTCATGCCATCTTTTTGATCTAAAAACCACCAGCCAGATCCAAATTGAACTTTACCCTTAACGCTACCGTCATTAAAATTGCCAATCATGGTGGCCATCACTTCATTGTCTGCAGGGTTTAAATTGTAAATGATGGTCTTGGTTAATTTATTTTTACTGTCCAAACTGTTCAAAAACGCCGATAATTTTCCGGCCTGTTGATAATCGCCAATAGAATCCCAACCGGTATCAGGACCTAAAATGCGATGCATACGCGCATTATTGTTACGCAACGCACCGAGGTGGAATTGTTGTACCCAACCAAATTCGTGGTAAGATTCTGCCAAAAATAAAAGTAGCGCGGTTTCAAATTTCAAGACGTCTTCCGCGGAAATGGTTTCATGGCTTCTCTTCTTTTTGAAAATGTTTTCAACTTCAATGTCAGTAAAGGCAACAAATGAAATTTGATTTAGTCCATGATCGCATAATCTGCAACCATTTTCATGAAAGTATGCTATTCTGCTGTGTAAGGCGTCCTTTAGGTTTTGGTAAGTGTCAATGTTAATATCGGCTGCTGCTCCTAAACTGTTGATGTACTCGTTATAGCCATCATTCGCAATTAAAATTGCTTTGTCTGGTCTAAACGCTGTACTTACGGTGACTTCAAAATCGCTCTTTTTCAATTTTTGGTGATGCTCTAAAGTATCAATGGGATCTTCTGTGGTACACACCACTTCTGCATTCATTTTACGGAGTAAATTTCTACAGCTATAGGCTGAACTGCTTAACTGTTCTGAAGTCGATTCGTATATGCGTTCTGCGGATTTTTCGTTAAGCAATTCCGTGACATTAAAATAACGGGATAATTCCAAATGCGTCCAATGGTATAAAGGATTTCTCATGGTATAAGGCACCGTTTTGGCCCAATGCATAAACTTTTCCTTATCGGTGGCGTCGCCAGTTATAAATTTTTCATTGATTCCCAATGTACGCATGGCGCGCCATTTGTAATGGTCACCATTGATCCACACCTTGGTTAAGTTGTGGTACACTTTGTCTTCAAGAATTTCTTGAGGAGGTAAATGATTATGATAATCTATGATAGGCTGATCTTTTGCGTAGTTATGGTATAACTCCTCAGCATATTTGTTTTCAAGTAGAAAATTATCGTGTATAAAATTTTTATGCATTTATAAGATATTTGATGTCATTAGAAGGCTTTTTTTTTGGTTCCACAATTTTAAGATTGTAGAAAAATTTAAGCCCGTATGCCTTGTTTGAAAACTTCGTTGAGGGCAGTTTGCTTTCATTCTATTTCCAATGACTGTATTAAATTGAAACCCTATTTGTTTTGTGATTCACTTACCTAAGTATGGCTCACTTGTTACTGGGATCAACTTTACAAATCCAGTTTTTAAAATCCCCATGATTTAAAGGAGGCCTTACTTAGTTATCATGCTCAATTATCGAAGACAAAAGTGAAAACACAAAACCTTAACTTTCTTGTCTTTATGTTTTTACCATCACATCATAACTGTGAATTGTAATCGATTACACAAATATAGGATAAAATATATTAAAACCTAGTATGAATTTCAATTCAGAGTAGTGATCGGTACATGATAGAGCTTACTTTTGATCCCTTTAATTCAGCACAGTTACTGCCTTTTTAGATCGGGTTTGGGTTTAGAAAAGAGCGGTATCATTAAAACTATTATTCGATAAGAAGATCTTTAAATGAGGTGTTTCTTTGTATTTTATTGTTTAGTTTATTATGTATGTATTTCACAAAGCAGAGGATTGATACAGTGCAAGGTTTTTGCAGCGCCAAGAATGTCATTATCAATTGTTTTATAATAAGGCCTTAAATTATTTAAGAGCTATTCCGAATTTAAGGTCCGCTTGTTTTGAAAATCCATTTTTTTGTTGAATCTTGAGAACGCAGTAGGCATACTTTAAAGCCATTAAATGTTTTTATTTTGAAAGTAGTTCTCCAAAGAGTTTCCGAAGCGAGTGTTCACATTAACCAGGAAGAAGTGGCTTCAATCCAGAAAGGGCTGTTGCTTTTTTTAGGGGTTGTTGAAGGCGATACTTCCGAAGACATCCATTGGCTTTGTAATAAAATCGTGCATTGTCGCATCTTTCCAGATGAGGCGCAAGTTATGAACCGTTCCATTCTTCAAAATGAGGGCGACATTATTGTGGTGAGCCAATTTACGCTGCATGCCAATACCAAAAAGGGCCATCGCCCCAGTTATAATGCTGCAGCCAAACCCGAGGTGGCCATTCCTATTTATAAAGCCTTTATAAAACAATTGGAGAAAGAATTAGGCAAACCTATAAAAACAGGCGAATTTGGTGCCGATATGAAAGTGCAGTTGGTCAATGATGGCCCCGTGACGATCATCATCGATACCGAACATAAATAGGCATTTTATTCTGCAAGGCATTTTCCTAAACTTAAATAAAATAGTAATTTTACCTTTTAAAGCTCCGCAACCCTCAATAAAATAGATGGGCTGCGCGCCCAAAGCCTTCAATTCACTCCTTAAAATGCAGCAAATGAATCTTGAAAACTCCCAAAAAGCAGTCGATGATTGGATTAAAGAACACGGGGTTCGCTATTTTAACGAACTCACCAATATGGCCCAACTTACCGAAGAGGTGGGTGAGGTTGCCAGAATCATTGCCCGTCGCTATGGAGAGCAAAGTGAGAAGGAAAGTGATAAGAACAAGGATTTGGGTGAGGAACTTGCCGATGTGGTTTTCGTGGTGCTCTGTCTTGCCAACCAAACAGGCATTGACTTGCAAAGCGCTTTTGATAAGAAAATGGATTTGAAATCCAAGCGCGATCACGATAGGCACCACAACAACGAAAAATTGAAATAACTTTTACGCTCATTTTTTTTCTGTTTAAAAAATGCATCCATCCCATGAATCTACTTCTCCAACATTGCAGTATCCATAAATCAAATAGTTTAACGGTGACAGGCTCAAAAAGCGAATCCAACAGATTACTGCTTTTACAGGCCTTGTTTCCAGAACTAACAATTAAAAATGTATCAAATTCCGACGACTCGAAGGTGATGCAACAAGCTTTAAAAAGCACTTCGGAAATTATCGATATTCACCACGCGGGTACCGCAATGCGATTTTTAACCGCCTATTTTGCAACGAAGGAAAACCGTGAAGTCACCCTAACAGGTTCCCACCGCATGAAGGAACGCCCAATTGAATTGTTGGTAAAGGCGCTTAACGATTTGGGTGCGGATATTAAATATTTGGAAACAAAGGGCTGCCCGCCTTTACATATCAAGGGCCAACGAATAGTGGCCTCTAAGGTCACTTTGAAAGCCAATGTGAGTAGTCAGTACATTTCGGCATTAACACTCATTGCTGCAAAACTTCAAAATGGGTTAGAACTGGTTTTGGAAGGAGACATCACCTCGGTACCTTATATAAACATGACCTTGAATCTCTTAAATCAAGTCGGCATCAAGACCAGTTTTAAGGACAATGTGATTAAAGTGTCTCCTCAAGCTTCCGCTTTAAAACCGCAAACGGTCACCGTAGAATCCGATTGGTCTTCGGCCTCTTACTTTTATAGTATTGTAGCGCTAAGTCCTGTCGGTACAGAGATCAAATTGTCCGCCTATAAACAAAATTCATTGCAAGGCGATTCGGTTTTGGCGACTTTATATGAACGTTTTGGGGTTACAACAGTTTTTGAACAAGAGCACATTCAAATCAAGAAAGTTTCAGAAGCAATAACAGCACCTATTGATTTTCAGCTAAATGATGCGCCAGATATAGCCCAAACCATTGCAGTAACTTGTTTGGGGTTGGGACTACCCTGTAAATTAACCGGGCTTCATACGCTTAAAATTAAAGAGACGGACCGCTTAGTGGCTTTAAAAACTGAAATTGAAAAATTGGGTGGCAAGGTACATGTTACAGCAGATGCCCTAGAAATGGAGGCCTCAAAAGTCCTTATGCCCATGGTGGCCATTGCCACTTACAACGACCATCGCATGGCAATGGCGTTTGCACCCTTGGCTCTAAAAACAGATTTAAAGATTGAAGAGGCCAATGTGGTTTCAAAATCATATCCTAGCTTTTGGGAAGACCTAAAAACGCTTGGTTTTAAAATATCTCAATAAAATAAGGCTATTTACTTGACAAAGCCTACTTTGAGGTTGTATATTTGCATCCTTAAAAACGACAATAAATGAAATTATCACACTTCAATTTTAAACTTCCTGAAGAACTATTAGCTGAACATCCTACTGAAATTAGAGACGAATCGCGCTTGATGGTCTTAAATCGAAAAGATCAAACCATAGAGCACAAGATGTTTAAGGATATCATCGATTATTTTGAGGAAGATGACGTGATGATATTAAACAATACCAAAGTGTTTCCTGCACGTTTGTTTGGTAACAAAGAAAAAACGGGCGCCAGAATTGAAGTGTTTTTGTTGAGAGAACTCAATGAAGAGCAACGTCTTTGGGATGTGTTGGTAGATCCGGCACGTAAGATTAGAATTGGCAATAAACTTTATTTTGGTGAGGATGAAACCTTGGTGGCTGAAGTGATTGACAATACGACCTCTAGAGGTAGAACGCTTCGTTTTTTATATGACGGGTCTTATACTGAATTCCGTAGAAAATTAACCGAACTCGGTGAAACACCTCTACCCAAATACATCCAACGTGAGGTTGAACCGGAAGATGCCGAACGTTACCAAACCATATTCGCAAAAAAAGAAGGCGCAGTGGCAGCACCAACAGCTGGTTTGCACTTTTCGAAACACCTATTGAAGCGTTTGGAAATTAAAGGCGTTCATTTGCCCGAAGTGACCTTGCATGTAGGTTTAGGGACTTTTAACCCCGTTGAGGTAGAAGATTTATCCAAGCACAAAATGGATAGTGAGGAAATCTTTATCACGCAGCCTGCGGTAGATGTGATCAACAGAGGGATTAATGAAAAGAGACGTGTGTGCGCGGTAGGCACGACTGCGATGAGAACGGTTGAAAGTTCAGTATCTTCCAACGGAATGTTGAATGAATATTCAGGATGGACCAATAAGTTTATTTTCCCACCTTACGAGTTTAGCATTGCCAATTGTATGATTACCAATTTTCATACCCCAAAATCAACGCTATTGATGATGGTATCTGCTTTTGCAGGTCATGATTTTATGAAAAGGGCCTATGAGGAAGCTGTAAAGGAAAAATACCGTTTCTATACCTATGGTGACGCGATGTTAATTATCTAAATCACGCATTACATTATAAATTATAAGCCTTGTTTTTTTTGACAGGGCTTTTTTTTGTTTTACTTCGGAAGGGCGAACAGTAAAACAATAAGAAACACTTGGTTTTGTCAAGTGGAAGCAGAATTGTTTTTTTATTGCGCTTTCGCCTTTTGCTATTTAGGTTGAAACTATCAAACCCATTGCAGAAAGAAGGCGTTTAGGGTTGTGCAAACAAGTCTCAACACTAAAAGCAAAGCAATTTTAATACTTCCACAATACTTTGATTACTTTTGCAGCATCTATGGAAATCAAAAAGAAAGACATACGCGCATTAACTAAGGAGCAACTTCGAAACTTTTTCGTTTCTCAAGGCGATAAGGCCTTCCGAGGAAATCAGGTTTATGAGTGGCTATGGAATAAAGGAGCGCACGATTTTGAGGACATGACCAATGTGTCTAAGGAGACGCGACAACAGCTGGAAGACAATTTTGTGATCAATCACATCAAAGTTGACCAAATGCAACGTAGCGCTGACGGAACAGTTAAGAATGCAGTGCGATTGCACGATGGGCTGGTGGTAGAATCTGTTTTGATCCCAACAAAAACCAGAACCACTGCTTGTGTATCTAGCCAAGTGGGGTGCAGTTTGGATTGTCGGTTTTGTGCCACCTCACGCTTAAAGCGCATGCGTAACCTAAACCCAGATGAGATTTTTGATCAAGTGGTGGCTATAGATAATGAAAGCCGACTCTATTTTGACCGCCCCTTGAGCAACATTGTGTTTATGGGCATGGGCGAACCTTTGATGAACTATAATAATGTACTCAAAGCGATTGATAAGATTACCTCACCGGAAGGTTTGGGCATGTCTCCAAAACGAATCATCGTTTCAACTTCTGGAGTGCCAAAAATGATCAAGAAAATGGCCGATGACGATGTTAAGTTCAAATTGGCGGTGTCGCTACATTCCGCCATTGATGAGATTCGCACGTCCATTATGCCTTTTAATGCGACCTTTCCCTTAGACGATTTGAGAGAAGCGCTAGAATATTGGTACGCTAAGACCAAAAACCGAATTACCTATGAGTATGTGGTTTGGGATGGTATTAATGACAAGAAATCAGATGTAGAGGCGCTAATAAAATTCTGCAAGTTTGCACCGAGCAAGGTGAATTTAATAGAATATAATCCTATTGATGATGGCGAGTTTCAGCAAGCCAATTCTGAAGCCTTGGATATGTATGTGTCTATGTTGGAAGCCAGTCACATCACGGTGACGGTAAGACGAAGTAGGGGCAAGGATATTGATGCTGCCTGTGGGCAATTGGCGAATAAGGAGACCTAAAAACATATACGTATATTAAAAAAAAAAGCGACCAATTTGGTCGCTTTTTTTATTTGAAAAAAAATAAGAATTTTAATTCTTCAAGAATTTAATGGTTTTAGTTCCACCTTGTTCCGTGGTGATTTTGGCAATATAAATAGCTTCATTTAAAGAAGCAACATCAATTTTGGCTTCATTAGTGTTCAAATTACTAAACAGAACTCGCTTTCCTAATAAATCAATAATTTCGAGGGTTTGTAAGTTTTGGGTAAGTGAAGCTAAGTTTAATGTATTCGAAGTTTTGTTGTAAAAATGCGTAAAGGCATCCGTATCAAAAGCCTCAACTGATAAATTTTCATCATTAGTTCTAAAATTATCCATGTAAGCAAATCCATCAAAATTGTCGTGTGCAAATCTCATTTGATCTATTGGTCCTGTGCTTGATGTAAAACCTGTGTATATTGATGTGCCATCTTTAAATACTTCAAGCACATTTCCTGTAATCTCAACTCTAATATTAAACCAGGTTAATGGCGTCCAGTCTATCATGGTATCTTCCAATGTGACGGTACCCACAGCATCTGCTCCCAAAACGCTAATATTTCCTGCAAAAGTGAATCGCACGTATGTTCTAAAAGACCCTACTGTAGTATTGACTAATCCAAAAATAAAATCTGAGGAGTTGGAGTTAAATTCATCGATATATAAATCGGCTGAAAATGTCGCCAATGCATTAGGAACTGGAGTTGCATAATTGTAAAAAGCGCCAATGACTGGTTGATCTTGACTCGCAAACGCATCTTCTTTAACTATTTTAAGAGAATAGGTGCCATCAGTTGATTGTTCATCACTCACAACTTGATTTTCTAAGTTGGTAGTTTCACCTGTAGGGGTTCCAATCCATCCATTTTGTCCTGTAATATCGCCTAGAGAATAATCGGGTGCTTCAAATGAGATTGTTTCTTGGGCGTTATTTAAAAATGCCATACCCATAAATAAAGCTAGTAATGTAATTTTTTTCATGTTAAAAGATTTTTAAGTTTTGAGCTACTAAGATACAATTATTAATTTTTCTTCCATAAGATGAAGGTATTTTAACATCTGTATTTTTGGATTCCCAAAATGAAAAGTGTTGTTTTTTTTAAATATTTTCAGTATTAAACATAAAATGTGCTTTTGAGAATTAAAACCTTTTTTTTAAATATTTTAAACAAATAAAAAAAAGCGACCCAATTGGATCGCTTTTAATGTTTTTGAGATAAAGAACAAATTTAGTTCTTAAGAATCTTAAAGGTTTTTGAGCTTCCATTTATGGCAACCGTAACCAAATAAATACCATCTTGCATAGAGCTCATGTCCACAACTTCGTTAGTTGAAGCTAATGTTTTGTTTAAAACATTTTGACCTAAAATGTTATGAATTTTAACCGATTCCAATATTGCTTCGTTAGATTCTAAGGTCAACAGATCAGTTGTTTTATTGAAGTTGTGAGAGAAAGCATTCACCGCAAATTGGTCAACGCTCAATGTAGCAGCATTTACAGTCAGATCATCAATAGATAAAAAATCTTTATCAGTACAATCCCAATGCCTAAAAGCAATATAAACTTGAGGTGAACCAGCTAAACTTGAGATATCCAATGAATGAGATACTGGAACGCCAGTATCATCAAAATCACCAAGGGTCTCGGTTAACGAGTTTGTTGCATTTACTAAAACCGCAATATCGTTAGAAGTACCGACATGAATACTGTATTTTTCTTCATCCCATTCTTCAGCAGCAACTTGAGTCACATATTCAACGGTAATTGTACCAGAGGTTCCAGACAAATCAAAGGCAGGTGAAATTGCCCAATTGTCAGGTAATAAAGGCACGGTTTGCCATGATCTAGATATTAAGGAAATAGGTGTAACCGCACCACCAGATGCATTTGTCACAGCGAATTGATCCCCAAAATTGTTACCATCTCCATCAGAGTCGATTAATGTCCAATCGGAAATGTCCTCATCGTTAAAGTCATCAGAGAAGACCACTGATTGCGCAAAATTAAAATTAATTGCCAATACAGCAATCATTAATAAAGTAATTTTTTTCATGTTAAAAAGTTTTAGTAATTAGTACTTCAAGATACAAAATATAATAGTGTTTAATAAAGGGAAACCTATTTTAACATCTGTATTTTAGGATTGCCAAAAAGAGAATGTGTAATTTTACATTTCGTATTTTTAAACCCATCAATTGAAGATTACCGAAAAAATAAAGCAACCCATCGCCTACGAAATGGAACTTTTTGAACAAAAGTTCTTGCTCGCCATGTCCAGTAAAGTGGCTTTGTTGAATCGTATTACCCATTACATCGTGAACCGAAAGGGCAAACAGATGCGACCGATGTTCGTGTTCTTGGTGGCTAAAATGGTCGATCATGGCGAGGTGAGTGAACGCACCTACCGTGGTGCAGCGGTAATTGAATTGATTCATACCGCCACTTTGGTGCATGATGATGTGGTAGATGATAGTAACCGAAGGCGTGGTTTTTTCTCCATTAACGCCCTTTGGAAAAATAAGATCGCAGTACTTATAGGCGATTACTTGTTGTCTAAAGGCTTATTGTTATCCATAGACAATAATGATTTTGACCTATTAAAAATCATCTCGGTTGCAGTGCGAGAAATGAGCGAGGGCGAGCTCTTACAAATCGAAAAAGCAAGACAGCTTGATATTACCGAAGCCATTTATTACGACATCATAAGACAAAAAACTGCCACGCTCATCGCAGCTTGTTGCAGTTTGGGCGCAGCTTCGGTAAAACCAAATTCTCCCGATGTGGAGGCCATGCGAACGTTTGGAGAGTTGATCGGGATGGCTTTCCAAATTAAGGATGACCTTTTTGATTATGGTAGCGAGGCCATTGGGAAACCTACGGGCATCGATATTAAGGAACAAAAAATGACCCTCCCGTTAATTTATGTGCTTAATAATTGTACAAAAAAAGAAAAATCTTGGCTTATCAATTCCATCAAGAATCACAATCGCGATAAAAAGCGGGTTAAGGAAGTCATCGCTTTTGTAAAAGCCAACAACGGACTCGATTACGCTGTCAACAAGATGAAGCAATTTCAAGCGGAGGCGTTAGACTTACTTCAATCGTATCCAGCATCGGAATTTAAAAGCGCTTTGGAGTTGATGGTGAACTATGTGATTGAGCGGAAGAAGTAAGCGTGCTGTCTAGAATAGGTTAACCCAAACAATTTGCTGTAGTTCAAGCTACGAGTTTCAATTTTGAATTTGGAATTTATTTTTTGAAATTTCCTAATTTATAGGTTTGCCTCAAATCTGCTCCTTTTTCTAAGAGCTTTTATAATTATTATTTGGGCGTTACCCAAGAGGGTCGGGCTTTCCGTTACAATCTTTTTGCTCGTGCCTCACAAAAAGGATTTCCACTGCAATCCCTAACGCAAAAGGCTTTGTGCTATCAATAAACAATTGGACAAAAAAGAAACCTTAGGCAACCTTTATTCAATTGGCTTTAATACTATTGAATTTCTAGATTTTAGAGCTTTAGAAGCTTTTATTCCGAAATAAATTGAGAATAATGCGCATAGCGCTCATAAATTTGATTTACATAATTATAGGGTTCTATCCCGCGCACATATCCATATTTAATAACAGGATCGTTATAGTTTTTGGGGAGGCTCAACGCTAGGATCATGTTCTCAACATTGTTATCCCAACGCGTGGCATCCAAACCATTTTCCGTAGCTAAATTTTGAACATCTTTTACATGGTACAATCCGCAGTTATAAGAAGCCATTGTGAATTTTGTACGCTGAATAGAGTCTGAAATCAAATTAAAACTGTTCCAAATTTGGCTTAGGTATTTGGTGCCAGCACTAATGCTCTGTTTCGGGTCGCTACGGTCTTTAACGCCTAATTCTTCCGCAGTTTTGGGCATTAACAGCATTAAACCCTTGGCATTTGCCCATGAGCTGTTGTTGGGCTCAAAGCGTGATTCTTGATATATCAAAGAAGCAACAAGACGCCAATCCCAGGCAATGTTTTTAGCATGCTCTTGGATGAGGTTGTCGTAAGGGCTAATTTCTTCAGTGTTTAAACTGTAGAATTCACTTTTTACACGACGTCTAAAGTTCTTTTTATTGTTGAAGTATTTGTTATAAATGACGTTATAATCTACCTTTTTTTTCATGTCTTCTAGCCAAAGGTTTGTAGCTTTTAATAATTCGGGTGAATTTTTACGTGTTGCCCATCCAATACGTTGGGAAAAACTTACAGGCACTTTGATGTCTAAAATAGGGTAATAGGAAGCCATGATTTGGACGATGTTATTATCGGCAATGGTATATTTGATGCTTCCTTCGGCAACTTGTTTAATGATTTCATCGGTAGCCATTTGGCCAGACAGGTGGTTAATGTTAATGGTGCCTCCAAGTTCCTCGCTAAGATTTGCAATACGTTCGCTATAAGAAGACCCTTTACGAATGGACATTGTGTCCTGCAACAATTCTATGGCATCGTGAATCAAGGCATTTTCCAATTTGCGCCAGTGCATCGTACGCCATTTATCTGGCTTTTTTTGAACCAAAACCTATTTGGTGAGATACAGATAGTTGGTGAATGCTACCGACGCCTTACGGTTAGTAGTAATGGTGAGGCCATGAGCCAGAATATCGCCTTCAACTTGATTGAGTTTTGTAATGAGCTCATCTTGGTCTTTTACCACCACCATTTCAAGTTCAAGGTCTAAATAATCGGCGAACCGTTGTAAAAGTTCATATTCATACACCATGGCTTGTCCTTTATATAGAAAGTAGCTTGTACCGCTATAAATGGTTAGCGCTTTTAGCTTGCCATCTTTTTTTATGGCTTCTAGATCGCGTTTTATTTTAGGTTTTTCTGCCACAGTAGCGTCTTCTGGCGTCTGTTTACAACTGAAAATAAATAGTAAAATCAATGAAATTAACGAGTAAGTTTTAAAAGAAGTAAAGCTCAATTTCATGTATGGGAAGGTTTTTAGATGCTTTAAAAGGTACTAAAAATCTAGGACTTGTTTGAAATGCACTTAGATGTTGAGCTATTATGGTTATTGATTGGTTTATAAATTACAATTTCGAAGTACTCTGATATTTATAACTAATTTATGTGATTGAGTGGAGAAGTAGGATGGTTGGTAATGTTGTCTATTTCTCTACGATTTTCAGTTTTTTATCACCATAAATCTTTATTTCTTTTTTAAATGTATAGAGATAATTTGCTATTAATTTTCTCTCACTTATTTTTTTCTGATTAACTAAGTAATGACTTATTTTTTGATTAGTCACAAATTGAATGAGGTCAACTAATTCTAAAAAGTTATAATTTTTATTAATCGCAATACCAATGCTTTTCTTAATAATATCGTTAATCTCAGTCTTAAGTGCTTGCTCAATTTTTCCAAGCGATACGCCAGATTTACTTTCTTCTCCTTGTTCTTTTAGTTCTTCGATTGAAGTCGGTAAATCGCCAAATCCCACAAAAACTTTTGCTCCATTTTCAACTGATTTTCTTCCTAATTGAGCATTAGAATTACAAGATAATGCAATGACTTTTTTTTCATTAAAAACACTCAAGTTTTGTTCATTTATAAAGTTGTCTTCATAAAAATATTTATCTGGTTCTTCAGATTTCACAAGTTCATTTTCTAAAGTTCCATAATAATCTCCTTTTGCTCCATAAAGGCAATTACTTTTTCCGTGACCCATAAACAACAATAATCCATTAACAGAAAATTCTTGAATAGTACTCAAACATTGATTGTGTGAGGTCTTATTTGGCTTGACGCTGAAATAATGTAAGTCATCTGAAAACTCTCCTTGTAAATGACTTTTTATTCTATCTAAGAAACTGGTTGATTTATCATAAGGATGAACAATTAAAATCTTTTTGCTCATACCTAAATCTTTTCTGTTAGATATGCAATAACTTGTTGAATGATTTCTCTTTTAAACTCAACTCCAAGAATATCATCATTTTCTAAGATGTCTGCAACTTCTGCGTAAGACATCCCATTAAATTTTTCGGTGACAAAATTATTTTCAAAAACAAAATCAGGATACAATCTTAAGGCTTGTGTTACAATTAATTCTGTAGACTGAATGTCATCTTTTAGAAACTTTAAGATTATGGAATCTCTATCATCTCTATCTAGATATTCGTGTACACTATATTTAATTAATGACTTTATTTTACCTAATCCCTTTTGTTTAATTATTGCTCTGTCTGGTTCGCTCGGTGTTTTTAAAATACCTAAGTTAGGTTCAATTATATTTCTAAGCACTTGGTCCAAAACACCAGAGTAAACTAATTTCGGTGTGTACCTAAATAATCTTTTGTTATTGAAATTGCGTAAAAGTTCTACTCCATTAATATCCTCATCATCTAATTCATAATCAAAAGCAATGATGTCGAATACTAGGTTTTTGTACCTTTTTTTTGCTTCTTTTTCAACTTTGTCAATATCAATTTTTCCTAAAGAAAGAACTTCAGTAAATGCGGTATTCCCAACATCAAATTGTCTGCAATCTAAATCAATTCCTTGATGTCTTGCATCTCTAACCAATTGCTTGATTTCTTCAGTTTGGTCATCGTTATCTATGATTAAACAACTTCTTTTTATCATTTAATTAATATTTCAAAACAGGCTCCTTTGAGTTTAACATTATTGCCAATTAATTTAATAGTTCCATTCATTGATTTTAAACCTTCCCTTACAGAGTTTAAACCAATTCCAGAACCGCCATTTGTTGTTGTTATACCTAATTCAAAGATTTTATTTTTTGACTTTTCATCTTCTAAGAATTTTTCAGCTACACCCTTTCCATCATCAGAAAAAAGAATTCTTAATTCTTCTTTTGAAGGATTAGTCATTTCAATTTCAATTAAACTAGCTCCTGCTTTTTCAGAATTTGATATCAGGTCATCAAGAACAACAGACATATCAAGTACACTAAATTTTTTTGTTAATGTCGTATTCTCCTCAATAACTTGAAATTCAAGTTCGTTTCTTGGGTAGATATCGGAATAAATTTCAATGTATTGCTTAATGTAAAGTACAACATCGGCTATTTGAGCATTTCTATCTGTTTTAAAGTTGGAACGTGTAATAATTTTACTAATCTTATTTGCCTTTTCCGATTGAAACTTAATAGCGCCTAAAGATTTTAGCAAGGAATTTTTAGTATAAGAATCGTTTAATATCTTATCATATAAATTATCTACACTACTACTTATTTTTCTCGAAGTAATTTTTATATTATGTACGAGACCTTTGGCATCTTCCGTAAGCGTTCTGGATGATGTTTTTAAGTATGTATTCTTTTCTTTTTCTAATTCTAATTCTTCTTGAAGCTTTATTGCTTCATCTTCCAATCTCTTGGTTTCTTCTTCAAGTTCTTTCGTTTCTCCAAACTTCTTTTGAAGTTCAGATTTCAATATGGTTAATTCCTTCTTGAGAAGCTCTATTTGACTCTCTTTACCAGGAAAATTATCAATCTCATTCTCTGAACTGTTTAAATCATTTATTAGTTTTGAAATTTGTTCAGACGAAAGTGCTTTGGTATTAAGTTGACCTACAATTGAGTCTATTTCAGCTTTGGCTTTTTTTGCTTGTTCTTCGGCCAATTCAGAAACTAATTCTTTATTGATTGACAATGAAATTATTTCATCGCTTTTACTATTTATAATTTTTTCAATAACAGTAATTACTCTTCTATTCCTAGTTAATAAATCTTCACGATATTCTTCTTTAGATTCGTTCCAATTTTTATCGTTCAGAACTTTGTTTTCAATTTTTGATTCAATATTTTTTGGCACACTATCCCAATTTATTCCTTCTACAACAAACCTTTCAAGTCTTCTGAATGTTTTGAAATAAAAACCAAATGGTGATGAGTTTTTTGTTAATTGTTCGAAGTGTTTATTTTTGTCAACACCTGAACGATTTGAAATAATAAAGAAGTCATCTGCATCTTCATAAAATTCTACTCCATTAATCTCAATTCGTCCAATAACTTCACGAGTACCTAAATACCTTGTTCGCCCTTGACCTTTTCTTAATTCCATACCTAACCAGTCATTTCCATCATCGCCATAGGGTGGAATTCTAAAACCATTTATAAATAGAAAAATTGAACCAAATTCTTTCGACCTTATTCCTGTCTGTCTTTTGAAATAGGCTTTTGAATATGGATTGAGATAATAAATATGAATCTCAATATCTTTTAATAAGTTGTAAGGATTGTTTTCTGTTAGTGTAAATATTTCATTGCCTCTGTCTCTTAATGTGGTAGTGATGGTTTCTCCATCTTCTGAAATATTTGCCTTAATGTAAGTTGCTTTGAAATCCAATTTGTTAAAAATCCTATTTTTAACAATACCATTTACCTTTTCACTTTCTGATAAACCCAATTCAACTTTTTTGAATTCATCAGCTTCAATGATTACATCGAAAGATTCAGCTTCAAAGTTTTGATTTGGATTAATGAAACGTTCAAGCTGTCTTTTCAGAGATTGAATTTTATATAAATCCCATTCTTCTCTTAAATTACTAATGAATAAAGTTGTTCCTGTAACGAATTTTTCAAGTTTAGTTTCTTCGACATATTGTTCTATGGAAATTTCATCTAATTCGAAATCTACATCCTGAATATTTTTTTCGATGTCATCAATTTTTTCAAATTCAGTCCAGTCTATGGAAAGTTTTAATAATGCTTCGCCATTTTTCTTAGTGTAAATCACTAATGATTTACCTAATCTATCACAGGAAAATCTACCAACTCCTTTATTACCTGCTAATTGTCTGTTAAACTCTTCTTTTTTCGATTTTTTTTCAGAATAAGCAATATTTAACCATTTGTTGATAAGGTCATATTCTGACATTCCTGAGCCTGTATCGCGAAGTATAATTTTTGACTCGTTATATTTTTTATAATCTTTTGTAGAAAGTTCATTTACAACATCTCTGAAAATTATTTTTGCTTCATTTGAACCAGCATCAAAAGAATTTTTGACCAACTCTAATACAGCAATATTGTCATCTGTAATTAAATCTTTTCCAATAATACTTTTTAAGAGGATATTTGTTCTAAAACTAACTTTTGCCATTACAATATCGAGTTTAAGACAAATCCGACTTGTTCTCCAAATAAAGGTGGTATCGCATTACCTATCTGTGAATATCTTGGTACTTCTTGAGTTCTTCTTTTTCCTCCTGTTGTGTATTTACCTTTAAACTCATACCAATCGTTGAAGGATTGAATTCGGGCATATTCCCGTACAGTAAAAATCCTTGGTTCACAATAATGTATATAATCGTCTGGTAATGTTGTAATGGTTGGTGTTGGTAATGCTCCCGATAATGGGATAATAGTTCTTTTTTTTAGATTAAACCTGCTTTTTATATCGTCTGAAAGCGTTTTGTTTTTAACTGCATTTTCAAGAATAAATTTAAATTTTTTTATTGTAGTTGGATTGTGTTTAGAGAATCTGTGACTATCAGGAATTTTTTTCGAATAATTACCTTTTAAGAGTTTCTGATAATTGGAATTAGGTTTGTTATAAAAACTAGCTTTAAAAGAAGCAGTGTCTGGAGAAATGGTTTCATTTTTTCTTAATAAATCAGAAATAGCATCTTCTAAGGTGTTGGTTAGGCCTATTCCTTTTTTTACTAAAAATTGCGTTCTTTCTTTTTTTATTGAGTCGAAAAATTCTGTTGGTTTGGTTTTTTGTGCAATATCTTTTCTTATTCCAACAAGAATAAACCGTGTTCTCTTTTGTGGTACTCCATATTCAGAAAAATCAATAAGCCTTCCTTCAACTTCATATCCAAAATAACTTTTGTTTGTAGGTGTATAGCGTAAAGCTCTCTTTACATATTCTGAATAAACAATTCCTTTAACTTTATTTTTATCAAACCTTTGAGTAAAACCTTTAACATTTTCAAAGAAAATAACTTTAGGTTGTACATGTCTGATAAACCTGATGTAAGATTTAATGAGTTTATTTCTTAAATCGTTTTCATTTCTTTTTCCTGCAGTAGAAAAACCTTGACAAGGAGGTCCTCCTGCAACCATATCAACTTTACCTCTTAATGCTTTTAATTCATGAGGATAGTTCTTGATAATTTCATTTATATCATGTTCTTTTTTAGGTAACCAATTTGGCCAATCAAAATGATTATTGTTTTCAATTAGATTATGATTAAAAGTTTTAAAAGCGTCAGGACTTTTTTCAATTGCAAAATGTCCTTTCCATAAACCAGAATTATAAAGTCCTAGTGAAAGTCCCCCACAACCAGCGAATAAATCAATGTAAGTTTTTTTATTGGGCATATTTATTGAAAAAGTGTGTAATACAAATATATTAACTTAATCAATGCAAAAAAATCTAATTTAAAGTAGGAAAATTCTTAATGCGCCTCTAACCAATCGCTACCAACTCCAACCTCAACATCCAAGGGCACATCCATAATAAAGGCGTTTTCCATTTCGGTTTTGATCAGGGTTTTCATGTTTTCAAGTTCGGGTTTATAGACATCAAAGACCAATTCATCATGTACTTGAAGTAGCATTTTGGTTTTAAATTTTCCGTCGTGAAGCTTTTTGTAAATGTTGATCATGGCAATTTTTATAATGTCCGCAGCACTCCCTTGAATGGGTGCATTAACCGCATTGCGTTCCGCAGCTCCTCTTACAACAGCGTTTCGGGAGTTGATGTCCTTTAAATAGCGCCGACGCCCCAACACGGTTTGCACATAACCATTGTCTCGTGCAAAATCCACTTGTTGGCCCATATAGGCCTTTAATTTGGGGTAAGTTTCATAATAGGTGTCAATCAATTCCTTGGCTTCACCACGGGATAAATCGGTTTGGTTGCTTAAGCCAAAGGCAGAAACTCCATAAATAATCCCGAAATTGACCGTTTTGGCATTGCTTCGTTGTTCTCGGGTCACTTCATCAATGGGGACCCCAAAAACCTTGGAAGCAGTGGAGGCATGAATATCCTCACCGTTCTTAAACGCGTCCATCATGGTGTCTTCTTTGCTCAAGGCAGCGATGATGCGCAATTCAATTTGCGAATAATCGGCAGCGAGCAAAGTATAGTTTTCATCCCGGGGCACAAATGCTTTTCGTACTTGGCGACCGCGCTCGGTACGGATGGGAATATTTTGCAAGTTCGGATTGTTACTGCTCAAGCGCCCAGTGGCTGCGACCGTTTGCATATAATCGGTATGGATGCGCCCTGTAGAGGCTTCTACCTGCACGGGCAAGGCATCAATATAGGTGCTCTTTAATTTCGAAAGTCCGCGGTAATCCAACACTTTTTGAATGATGTCATGGTCTTTGGCCAAATAACTGAGCACGTCTTCGGCAGTGGAATATTGTCCGGTTTTGGTCTTTTTGGGCTTGTCTACCAACTTCATCTTGTCAAATAGAATCTCACCAAGTTGTTTTGGTGATGAGATATTAAATTCCTCACCAGCATCTTCATATATGGAGGTTTCAAGATTGGAGATATCGGTGGCAAGTTGTTTGGCGAGGGAATTTAGAAAGGTTTCATCCAAATTAATGCCTTCCAATTCCATGGCTGCCAAGACCCGCAACAAGGGGATTTCAATGTCATCGAATAGTTTTTGGGTATTGGCATCTCCAAGTTCTTTTTCAAAATGGGTCTTGAGTTGCAAGGTAATATCTGCATCTTCAACCGCATATTCGGTTTGTTGCTCTAAAGGTACATCGCGCATTGTACGTTGGTTCTTGCCTTTTTTACCAATCAACTCTGTAATTGAAATGGGCGTGTAATTGAGATAGGTTTCTGCCAAAATATCCATATTATGGCGCATGTCTGGGTTGATGAGGTAATGGGCCAACATGGTATCAAAGAGTTTGCCTCTAACTTCAACCTGGTATTTGGCGAGCACTTTAATGTCATATTTTAAGTTCTGTCCAATTTTCTCAATCGTTTCGCTCTCAAAAAAGGGTCTTAAGATTTCGATGAGCTCTTGTGCCTCTTCCCTTTTTTCTAAAAACGGAAGGTAAAAGCCCTTCCCAGCTTCCCATGAAAAGGCAATCCCTACCAACTCGGCGGTGATGGCATCCAAACCGGTAGTTTCAGTATCAAAACAGACCGATGTTTGTGCCATCAAGTTCTTTATAAATAATGTTGTGGCCATGCCAGGAGCCACGCTTTGGTAAAAATGCGAGTAATTGGCTGCGGTTTGGCGTTCGCTTCCTGTGGGCGTTTCTGTGGAATTACTGTCGCCTCCAAATAAACTAAATTGCCCAGACCCAGCATTTTCGCTAAGGTTTGAGGTGTTTTTTAATTCCGTTGTAGCTGAAGCATTTGAGCTGGTCGCTTGCGCATCTTCTACAGAAAATGTTTTTATAAAATTATCGGTCAAACGTCTAAACTCCAATTCTTGAAAAATGGCCTTTACTTTTTCCACATCGGGTTGGGAGAGTTCAAAGTCTTCAGCATGAAAACTTACTGGCACATCCAACATAATGGTTGCCAGTTCTTTCGAGAGCATGCCCAAGTCTTTGTTGGCCTCTATCTTTTCCTTCATCTTCCCCTTGAGCTGGTCGGTATTTGCCAAGAGACCTTCCATACTGCCAAATTGTTTGATGAATTTTTTGGCTGTTTTTTCGCCCACACCGGGGAGACCGGGAATGTTGTCACTGGCATCCCCCATCATGCCGAGGAAGTCAATCACTTGCTCTGCGCGCTCAACTTCAAATTTTTTCTGCACTTCGGGGAGGCCCCAGGTTTCATAACCGCCCCCAAAGGATTTTGGGCGGTACATAAATACATTTTCGGTCACCAACTGTGCAAAATCCTTATCGGGCGTGACCATGAAGGTTTTGTAACCTTCTTTTTCCGCTTGACGCGACAAGGTGCCAATCACATCATCTGCCTCAAAACCTTCCTTAACCATAATGGGGATGTGCATCGCTTCCAGGATATTGCAAATGTGCGGGATGGCGGTTTTGATGCCTTCGGGCGTTTCATCGCGATTGGCTTTGTAGTCTTCGTACATTTCCACCCGATCCACACTTCCACCTTTGTCAAAACAAACTGCCAAATGATCTGGACGCTCACGCTTGATCACATCTAATAAGGAGTTCATAAAGCCCATTATGGCTGAGGTGTCTTCTCCTTTGGAATTGATTCTTGGATTTTTTATAAAAGCGTAATACCCGCGAAAAATAAGGGCGTAGGCATCAACTAGAAATAAGCGTTTTTGGTCTGACATGTTTGCGTTTTTTGAAGATTATAAAACTACAAAAAACTTATCACACCAATTGTTTTTTTAAAGGTTGAGAGGTCTTTAATTGTGGGAAGCAAAACGTATCTTTGAACTTTGGAACAGGCTGTTAAATAACGATGAATAGAGGGTGTTTTTGGGTGCTTAATGATTTGACATTGAGATAACAAAAAAGATTGAATCTCCTCAGCGGGCAGACCTATCCATAATAAACTTTACAATTAAGGACAATGAAAAAATATGCAATTGCCATTCACGGTGGCGCAGGAACTTTAGTGAAAGGAATGATGACCCCAGAATTGGAGGCAAACTACCGCGCTGCCTTAAAAGATGCGCTGCAGCAAGGGTATCATCTTTTAGAACAAGGGCAGTCGGCTATAGATGCAGTTGAAAAAGCGGTGGCAGTTCTAGAGGATTCGCCATTGTTCAATGCGGGTAAAGGCTCGGTGTTTACCGCGACTGAAAGTCACGAAATGGATGCCAGCATTATGGATGGCGCTTCTTTAAATGCTGGAGCGGTAAGTTTGATTTCCGGGATAAAAAACCCTGTGCAATTGGCCCGTGATGTTATGGAAAAAAGTGAGCACGTGTTTTTGGCTGGCGATGGTGCCATGGCGTTTGCCAAGGAACTTGATTATACCTTAGAGGATGAGGCGTACTTTTATGATGAGTTGCGTCACAACCAATGGCTGGAAATCAAGGATACCGATAATTTTCAATTAGAC
>Ga0209309_10001198_pt1 | contig 26840 bp, 30 predicted proteins | sample COGITO_mtgs_1204_2_FD_184807 | JGI IMG/M metagenome (GOLD analysis project Ga0209309, IMG submission 184807) | Pelagic marine microbial communities from North Sea - COGITO_mtgs_120412 (SPAdes) (version 2) | ecosystem: Environmental > Aquatic > Marine > Epipelagic ... | reverse complement strand
AAAAAAGCAGCCAGCACTCAAGGGAGAGTGTGCTGGCTGTTTGTTTCGTTGAATGTCCATACTTTATTCAGACCGTAGGATATAGCGGTACCGATAATCATGGCCGGGACGGCGCGAACTAAGGCGACGGTCTTCTCGTAAGACCAGTTTGTATACTGCATAAGTACCAGATGCACTTGGTAATAATCGACCAACAGATAGATAGTAAGCATAATTGAGCCTAACGACATGATATCGTTGAACCAATAGATCCCAAATGCTCGCCATCCTCTTTTGGTCTCAGCCCGGTGGGTAATGTCACGATCATAGAAGAACGCGAGAGTAACCTGGATACTGTGACCGACTAGAGTGGCAACATATTTGTCTACACCGTAATACGAAAAAAGCAAGAATGCTACAGCGTAGTTAGCTATGCCGGCAGGCAGATTGAATGTTCCCCATCGAAAGAACGAATAGCGCCAGAGGAAGTCCCAGACGCGCTTACTATTGCGAATCATAAATATTCCTCCAAGAATGTCTATATGGCAGTATACAGATGATTACTGCAGACACAAACAAACGGACCAGAATCTCTAAGATTCTGGTCCGTTTATATCTTGGTTCGATTATTCTATCTTGAGCAGTTCTTTGACCTTGCTTTCGTCAAAGCCAATCACCACATCGTCACCAATGCGGATAACTGGGACGCCCATCTGACCAGTCATTTCAATCATCTCTTCTCGTTTTTCTGCATCAGTGGCCACATCGTGCTCAGTGTACTCAATGTTATTCTCCTTGAAGAATTCTTTGGCAGACTGACAAAAGTGGCAAACTGGGGTGCTATAAATAGTAACTGAAGTATCCATATCTAAACGATTATTCTTAATACTCACTATTGTAACAAGTTATCGCCAAAACTGGTACCAAGCAGTTTCTGCAACTTCCGTGGAAGAACTAGAGAGTGGTTGAATATCGGGGCCAGCTTCTGGTTCTACAATCACCACTACCTGCTCCCCTTCAAGCGCCACGTCGAATTGTCGACGCATCTCAGCTTCAATTCCGCGCTCGTTGGATAAGTACTCGACCTGTTCTTGCAGGGCGTCTTTTTGTGTTCGCAAAAGCATTGCTTCTTGGGCAGCGAGTTCTCTACGGTCTGACATCTCAGACGCAATTTGGAAGCGCACAAACGCACTCCAACCAATCAACAGCACCAAAAAGAGTAAGAATCCCTGTGTAAAACGGGAGTTGATAAGAGACCGAAGTTTTCGTTTTTGATAGAAATCAAACATTGAATGAATAAAGGAACGTAGTGACTATTATGAATTTCACCACCAGGGTATTTCCCTTTTTATGGTCAAATTCTTTTCCCTAAAAAATAGGTCAGTTCTCAATTGCTTTTTCCTAGAGCAAATTGCTAGAACAAGAAGCCAAACGCCTATTGAGCACAGTATACTATGCTGTACTCAAAAAATCATGTAAAATATAAACTATGAGTTTTTTGTATAGCAAGCGCACAAAAAAAGCGTTGAAATGGATTTGGGTAGTGATAGCAGCGATTATTGCATTAAGCATGATATTTGCCTACTCAGGAGGATTAGGAGCGTTTTAAGATTATTAGAGTAATTTAAGGCTAGAGACTAAGAAGCAAAGGGCCACCCTTTGTTCACTCTTGTTTTTATAAATGGTTTAAACCCGCAGATTGACGTCAATCTGCGGGTTTATTGAGGTTTTGGGGTGGAGAGGTGGTGTTATTTTGTTGGAAACTTCACTCACCAACTGTGGTTTTATAGAGCTCCGTTCGTCCAGGAATTTGCCCTAGGACAGGGGCAAATTAGGATATACGTGTCTTGACTCTGACTGCTCATTGTTTTAGGACAGTATCGCTAATCAGAATTTGCCCTAGGACAGGGGCAAATTAGGATATACGTGTCTTGACTCTGACTGCTCATTGTTTTAGGACAGTATCGCTAATCAGAATTTGCCCTAGGACAGGGGCAAATTAGGATATACGTGTCTTGACTCTGACTGCTCATTGTTTTAGGACAGTATCGCTAATCAGAATTTGCCCTAGGACAGGGGCAAATTAGGATATACGTTCGTAATACACCCTTTGGGTGTTTACTCACGCATCATTTTCATAAATACATCTGGGGGGATTTGGACGTTGCCGGTTCCTCGGGCGAGGGCTTTCTTCTTGCCTTTCTTTTGTTTGTCGAGCAATTTGTTCTTGCGGGTGACGTCTCCTCCGTAGAGGTGAGCGGTAACGTCTTTGCGGGTGGCGGAGAGTTTTTTGGTGGCGATAATCTTGCCCATTACTTTGGCTTGGATTTTGGTATCAAACTGGCGTTTTGGGAGTGTGGTGTAGAGCTTCTCGGTGATGGCTTTGGCGTCTATCTCAGCGCGCATCATACCAACCACTCGCGAGAAGGCTGGGATAACTTCTTCTGCTACCAGTACATCCAGACGGGTCACGTTCGCGTTACGCATTTCGGCAATCTCATAGGAGAGTGAGGCGTATCCACTACTGGCGTTCTTTAATTTATCAAAAAATCCCCGCATCAGCTCACGTAATGGCATCTCGATAGTAAGAAGCGTACGGCCGTCACTAAACAGCTCCGTATCGACTACAGACCCTTCGTGCTCATACAACAGTGTCATGATATTCCCCATATAGTCTCCAGGCAAAATAATCTGCCCCAGGACCCAGGGCTCGCGAATAGTTACTTTGTCGCCGTGGTCTGGGAATCTGGTGGCGGCGTAAATTTCCTGGACATTTCCATTCACATCAGTCACTTCGTAGGAAATAGATGGTGAGGTTACCACGAGTTCAATCTGAAACTCACGACGTAGTCGCTCAGTCACAATCTCCATGTGTAGCATTCCCAAAAACCCACAGCGGAACCCGCGACCGAGTACTCCAGAAGACTCTTCTTCAAAAGAAAGAGAGGAGTCAGAGAGTTTGAGCCGGTCGAGGGCTTGCCTAAGCATCGTAAAATCATCTTGACTATCTGGAAACACAGACGCCCAGACCACTGGATTGGCTTCTTTATAACCCGGAAGAGCTGTACCGCCATTCTTGGTGAAGGTCAGTGTATCTCCGACACTCGCCACCCCAGGCTCTTTGATACCCGTCACGATATAGCCAATTTCCCCTTCCGTTAAAATACCAGTTGGTACTTCTTCGGGAGCTAAGATTCCTACTTCAAGGGCTTGGAATGTCTTGCCACTAATAGCGAACTTTAGTTGGTCACCCTTTTTTACCTCACCGTCAAATACCCGCTGATAAACAATAATTCCTCGGTGATTGTCGTATTGGAAATCAAAAATAAGTCCTCGGTAAGTATTAGCGGTCCCAACAGTAGGCGCTGGCACTCGCTCACAAATAGCATCAAGGAGTTCCTTGACGCCTTCGCCAGTCTTGCCTGAGGCTTTGAGTATGTCAGACTTTTCACAATTCAGGAGCGTCACGATTTCTTGAGACACTTCGTCAATTCGGGCGTGTGGGACGTCTACTTTTGAGAGTACCGGGACGATAGTCAGGCCGAGGTCTTTGGCCATCTGTAGCACGCTAAGGGTCTGAGCTTGCACTCCTTGAGTACTGTCGACCAGAAGCAATACACCCTCTACTGCATTGAGAGCACGCGACACCTCGTAGGAGAAGTCGATGTGACCAGGAGTGTCGATAAGGTTCAACTCGTACTCCATACCATCCTTTTGGTACAGCATGCGGGCGGGTTGCATTTTGATAGTAATACCTCGCTCTCGCTCAAGATCCATCGAGTCGAGCATCTGGTCTTTCATTTTGCGTACTTCAACCGTCTTGGTTTCCTCAAGCATGCGATCAGAAAGAGTGCTCTTGCCGTGATCGATATGAGCAATAATACTAAAGTTGCGAATGTGTGATGACATAAGAATAAAACTACTTTACCTTACTTCCCTAAAAAACCAAGGGTTATTGGGGTTTAATGACGTCAGTTTTGAATATTTTGGTCTGGAACGAACGATAGATTTCTTTCATTTCGGCTGAGCCTAGCAGGTAGTAGACAATAATTACTATCACTACTCCAGCCACTCCCGCCACAGCTCCTTGAAGTAACACACCAATAAAAGTGTCTTGATTGATACCGTCAACAACCTTGTTCAGTGCAATATACGAGCCAACACCACCTGCAAGTCCAGCAACAGATGCTTGATAGACTAGATAAATAAGTGGCGTATACGAGACGGAGAAGGTTTTTCTTGAAGCAAGCACCAGTACTATCACCTGAAGAAATTGACCACCCATGAAAGCGATTGCAAGCACCAGTACCTCTGCTCCAAATACGTTCTCCAGTCGAAACAGGTTTTGCAAAGTCATTGCCAATTCAGGGTGAGCAAAATAGAAATTCCGTAAGACAAAGGCCAGACCAATTGAAACCACTCCAGAACCGACAGCAACAAGCAGAGGGAGCAAGGTCTTCCCGCCCGCATAGAATGCGCGAATAAGTAACAGCAAGACGGCTTGGGCCAGCAGTGATAGTACAAATATCGCTAACAGTGCAGCGGTCAGTCTGGTGTCGGCCCAGTCGAACGCTCCACTTCCCAGAAGCACACGCACTATCTGTGCTCGCAACACTACCACCAGAGCAATAATCGGAATTGACCAAAATATAATGTGGCGAAAAGCAGTCAAGAGCTGAAGATTAAAACCTTTTTGATCTTCTTTGGCAAAGAGATACGACAACGTCGGAAACGCAGCTACAGAGTAACTCATACCGATAATAGCCAACGGGACCGACTGCAAGTTAAACGCAAACTGAAACGTTGAGACTGAACCAACCGCCATAAATGACGCCATTCCTACCAGGACCAGTAGGACGATTTGATTTACCGAGAGTGTCAGGGCACGCGGAATAGATACCGAGAGCACCTTTCCCATTAGCTTCCAATCTATCTTGGTGACGTATGAAAACGAGAAGGTGCTCTGCCGGACAAATGGTACCTGGACCAACAAGTGACCAAGTGCACCGAGCACCACACCCATCACCAGACCAACCAGACCAAATAGTGGATACAGTAAGGCTACCCCAATAATAATTCCTATGTTGTAGAGCAGTGGACTAATAGCAAACAAAATAAATCGATGATTCATCTGTGTTACCACTCCACACAAGCTTGAGATACCAAGCAAAAGGGGTTGCAATAACAGAATACGCATGAGAAGTACCAATTCAGTTGTCTGCTCGCCAAACCCAGGAAAAAGATATGCGACCAACAGTGGGGCTGCGAGCATGATTACTCCAGCTATCACTGTGTAGGCTACCAAAAACAACGTGAAGACTTGCGAGAGAATCGCTGCTCCTGCTTCAGCTCCATTATTGCGTGAAGCTTTATTTACAAACGGGAGCAATACGTAGACAGAAAGCACTGAAGCAAATAATACAAAAAGTAAGTCCGGGATACGGAAGGCTGCATAATACAAATCCAACTCAATCCCAGCACCAAAATTATGTGCCAGGAGTCTGTCTCGTACAATCGCAAGTATCTGAGAACCAAACGCGAAGAGCGCCAAAATATACGCCGCCTGGTGCAGACCACGGACTTCTCGGTAGACAAAGTTAAATACGCGACGAACCATAAGGAGTATTACTCTTCTTCTGCATCAGAAGTAGCAGAGTCGTCATTAGGAGTATCTGTAGCTGGAACAGTGTTAACTGGTGTCACCAGATCTGTGTCGATACTCTCGCCGGCTGGAACAGTGGTGTTCGGACCTGGTGCAACGGTCGAATCATTTACTGGTGCGTTCACTTCAGTATTTGGAGCAATGTCGAGTTCTCCGTTGGTTATTTGAGCAATGAGCGCCGCCAACTCTTGATTGTCAGCATTAGTTCGCTGCACTATTTCTAACTGCTCTAATGCTAGGTTCGGTTGATTGTTATTTACATGAGCTAAAGCCAAGAAGTATCTGGCATTGGCATACTCTGCGTCTCGCGCAATCGCTGCTTTGAATGCTTCGATGGCTTGTGTTGTATCTTCATTGGCCAAGAGTAGAACTCCCAATTGGAAGTAACGAGTGGGGTTGTTAGGCTCTAAGGCGATAATCGCTTGCGTGGTAGAGAGAGCCGACTCAACATTACTCTGGGCAATGTCTAGCTGTGCTGATAGGTAAAGTGCTTGAGTGTAATTACGCTTGAGACCAAGCGCGGCGTTTATCTCAGCGCGAGCGAGGTCAGTATTGTCTGCCCGAATCGCTATTTGAGCTGCGAGTAACTTGTACGCTGGATTGAGTGGATCAAGTCGCTCCGCAGTGGAGAGTGATTCTCTGGCTCGTTCTTGCGCTCCTTCAAAGCCGGCGATAGCTAGCGTATTGTAGAGTCCAGCGAGAATTGCGTGATTATCGGGATTTGTAGGGTCGTCCGACACCGCCTGGCGAGCAAGCGCGCCAGCTTGCTCAGCAGCAGTGATAAATTGTTGCTGGTTCTCTTCAGCTGGTTCTTGGATATTGAGTATGGCGTTGAGGGTAGCTAAGTGTATCTGCGCTCGTGCACTGACAAATCTATCATCTGGAAATAGTGCATAAGAAGCTCCAGCTACTTGCTCAAAATCTTCAACTGAGGTCGCATTAACCTGAGCTTGAGCAAAGCGCGCTTGAGCAGTGTACTGTTCGCCAATAGTGAAAAATGCACCAATAGTCATGGTAATAACCACGATAGTTGTTGCCATCAGTACAAACCCGCGTTGACGATTACGAGCGAGCGGTATCGTAAAGACAACTGGCGCAGTGCTCGCTCTGTAGGCTACAAACGTGCAACCAGTAAAGACGGCGGTGAGCAGAAGAATACTGGCACCAGGAACATATATATACGACATTCCCCACAAGAACACCGCACCCGAAAACGAGAGAATACCAAAGTAATACCAGTACGAATCTTGAATGCTATTTTTCAAGAACATTCGGTAGCCCAGTAGTAAGAAGTAGGCGTGGAAGACCAAGAGCAAGACAGCGCCGAGCGCTCCCAGCGTGACAAATAACGTAGGAATGTACCCAATACCAGCAGTGAAGTCAGTGTCCCAAAAAATCGTTTCGTTGATGCCAATATTCTTATGTAACCGCCAGGCGTCAGCAAATCGGTTGGGTCCAATTCCAAAGAGAACGTTCTCGCTATAGACGGCTTTGGTGATATCGAGTGTCGATTCAACTGACGGTCGCACTTCAATGTAGTCGATGTTTGTCAACGAATTGATTTTGTTGCCGGCGTAATCTCCCCCTACCACAAATACTGCGCTGGTTATACAAACAATAGCGGTAGTAAGTAACAATACTTTGGAGATTGGTTGTTTCTTCTCTTCACTCTCAGGGTCTGAGAATAGCGTGTCCCGAGAAATCAAATACACAAAGAGGAGTAGTCCAAAGAAACCGATGATGAGCCAGATGTTGAAGAAGTTGACGACTGCCAATACAAACAGCCCCATGTAAATCAAGAGCGCAACTACCGCTTGAGTGAGACCTCGTAGTGGGAGCTGCAAGAGTGTAATCAACCCAAGTAGCACCACCAGCCCAGCAAAGAGACCAAGATCATTGAAGCTCCCAATTGGTGAACTCGTTACTGAGCCAAATGAACCAAACGAAAGGAACTCGCCACCAAAAAGAATTCGTGCAATGTTGTACGCCAGCAGTAAACATGAAACACACCCAAAGAGGGCGAGAGCTTTGATGGTCATTAGTTTGGAACCTTGTAACACGAGAGTTACTGACATCACTAGCGCCATCACGAACAAGAATCCAGCTGTCTGCGGACCGAGGGCGGATCCGACTAATGAATCTTGAATATCGCCAGACAGCAAAGCGGACAATACCGCTACACCAACTACTGCCCAGAAGAGGCCTAACGAGAGTGGCAATACAGTATGCGCGTGGCGCATTCTTAGCGCTACCAAGCTAACAGCCATCAAGGCGATACCAGCGAGAGCAATTGTGAACACTGTCTTATCAAATCCCAATGACGCCCATACCCCAGGGGTAAAAAAGAGGGTTACACCACCCATCAGCACGAGTACTGCGTACTGAGCAACCTTCAGTAGTACACCTCCGACAGTATCGGGCACATGATGATTCTCAGTTTCTTTTGGTACTGATTTTAGATTGGGAGTAAATGCGCTTCCGTTCATAGAAGTATTCAAGACTTAACAATAATTATTAATAATAGCACACACAAAAGAACACCCTTGCGGGTGTTCTTTTGTCACATAAGCCGGATTCTGTCGAACAAGACGAGTCTTGTTCGGATGATTATTTACCTAGGATGAGTATTACTACTCACCTCTTGCGACTCTCTTGAATACTCAAGCACGGTCTTGCACGCCGGTAAGGATTTAGCCGTTTCACCTTGCAGGTTTCCCTTCAAGCTATTCCCGAAGGAACTCCGTTGCTTTCGCTCGGGACGTCTCTGCTCGCACCTCGTATATTGCTATAGACGGGTATTACCCGCTACCATTCTCCAACCTAAATAATTAGTTTGGGCGTGTCCGGACTTTCCTCCCCTTACGTAAGTAAGGGGCAATCATCGTGTGTGTATATTATGCAATAATATTATATAATCTGCAACTATTGAGCTGTGATTACTACCGTGTCACCAAGAGTGATGTCATTGGTTTGGACAAAACCTGCATTGGCTTCAATGACAAACCACGCTGGATTTGGCGAAGCGAAAGAAGTTGGAAATGAATCTGGAGAGACGTTTTCTTCGATGTGAACTACTTCCCCGTTCTCTGCCGCCCAAATGATATCTAGCGAGTAGTTCATGTCTTTCATCCAAATAGAGTGCGTACCTGGCACTCCAAAGGCGAACAGCTTCACTACGTTCTCTGGCAAGTATGGAGTGTCTGATAGTCCTTTGATGCGCTTAGTAAGTGTATCCGCTACTGAAGCTTCTACTGTGACACCCCCAATTGTGATGGGAATCGTGTCTGGATAGATGGTTCTCCAGTCAGCTGTCTCTGCTTGAGCAACTTCTTCTGGGGTTTCATCAGGAATTTGGTACTCACCGCGCGCGACTGCTGCACGAACCTCTTCGCGTTCGTATACTACTGCAAAATAGCCCCATACTCCCCCACCTACAAGTACGAATACCAGCAACACCATTACTATTCGTTCAGTCCATTTCATACTAGATTATATAAGTGAGTAAAAGTAGTAAGTTACTGCTGACACTGATGCGCCGAGGATAGTACCCCATATAATATCTACAGCCACTACTGCTATTGGCCAGTCTTTGAGGGTAGCAAGATTCGTCATGTCGTACGTAGCGTAGGTAAAAAATCCGAATAATGCTCCATACAGCAAGGCTGTTTTCCACGAGCCTTCAGCTACTCCTGGATACACAGCGAAGAAAATCAAACCGATAAGGTACACCAAATAAAACGCAATAGCCGGGACCCAACTGATTTGCAACATCTCGCCTAATTGGTTTTTATAAAAAGAACTGGCAACAAAACCAAGCCACAACATATCAATGATAAAAAATACGGGCACACTGATGAGATACAGTGTAAAAAATGTTTGTATATTCATATGTGTACCAGTATACCATTTACACCAAAAAGATACTGGCGAGTCCTAAGAGGAAAAAGAGACCAAGTACGTCAGTGGCGGTAGTAATAAAAATAGTGGAAGTTGCTGCTGGATCTTTGCCAAGATGCTTCATCAGGAGCGGAATAAATGAACCGGCGACCCCAGCGACAATATGCGCCCCAATGAGAGCGGCTCCAACAACTATTCCTAATACCGGATTTCCATTCCACACCAGTGAAATGAAAGCTACGAGTGAGCCGATAATAATTCCATTGATTACACCAGCTCCTAGTTCGCGCAAAATGGCGGGCGTGGCGGTCTGTAGTGAAATAGTCCCCAAGGTCAATCCTCTGACCATAATCGCAAAAGACTGTGTCGCCGCATTACCACCCATTCCAGCAATAATAGGAATATAAACAGATAGAATAGTCACCGCATCAAGCGTGTTTTGAAATGACAACACTACTGACCCAGCTAAAAAGCTAGTAGCCAAGTTGAGAATAAGCCACTTGTAGCGATTTTTGACTTTCTTGCCAACACTGTCAAAAGGTTTCTCACTATCGTCAACTCCGGCAAAATCATAAAGGGACTCAGCTGGCAGATTGCCAAACAAGGCCTTGGCAGCATCAGAGTAAATAATCCCCAAGACACTCGTGTCTTGGTCGAGTACCACAATTTTTCTTTTACCTGTAGTAACCAAAATATCAATCACCTCATTGAGCTCAGCTTGATAGGTAATTGTTTCGATATGTTTTACGTGACGTTTGAGTGTGCTTGAGTTTCGCTCACGTACTAATGTTGCCAGCGGCACCTCACCTAACAGTTTGCCTTTTTTGTGGACAAGTACTTCAGGATACTTTCCAGTCTCTTCATAATGTTCGTCTATAAGCTCCGCCGCGTCACCTACCGTAACCACTTCTTCTAAAAATAAGTAGTTAAAATTTACTAGCGTCAAACTGGCTTTGGGATGGAACCGCAGAAAATATTCCATTTTTTCTTTGATATCTCCTTTGAGTTTTTGGACTATTTTTTCTCTTCGTTTAGGATTTGAAATACGACGAATGACGCGTTCTGCCTGTTGCATATCCATATGGTCAAGCATGTCGACCACTTCGTGTGATTTGAGCTGCTTGAGAATTGAATGTTGCACGTACGGAGAAAGTTTCTCAAAAACTGCACTTTGTTCAGGTACAGTAAGAGCTCGCAATACCTCCATACGCTCTTTTGGTTGATAGGTAAGTTTGGTCACCACTGACTCTTTTTTCTTAGGCATTATTTCCTAGTATATCAATTCATATTTGCTTTTTGTCGCTCTATAAACAAAACAAAGCGGGCACGTGCCCGCTTTGTTTTGTTTCACCTACGAAAATGCTTATTTTATTTCAATATCTGCATCAGCTTTGAGAGTCGTCAAATAGGTATCGACGACTTCTTGTTCTTTAGAGCCTCGCACTTGGTTTTCGATTTCTCCTCGCACCTCTTCAATTGGCGGGAGTCCAGCTTCAGCTCCTCCAGCTGAAACATAGACTTCTTGCACCTCTTCTTCTGTTACCTCAATATTTGCTTCAGCAAAAATTCCGTCTAGAAGTGTTTGAATGAGAATCTCTTCTTTAATGTCATCTTGCAAATCAGCTCGAGATAATCCCAGCTCAGCGATTCTCGCTTCAAGGACTTCAGGACCACCAATCTCTGCCTGAATGGTCTCTAGTCGTTCGGCTGTTTGCTCATCAGTTACTACTATTCCTTGCTCAGCTGCTGATTGTTTAAGGAGAGCCGTGTTGATAAGCACATCAAGTGCCTGTTTTTCAATATCTGCTACAACTTGTGCATCAGTTGTATCAATACCTTGCGCGACTGCTGCTTGATTGAATTGCTGAACACTAGTACTTAGATCTTTACTAGTAATTTCTTCGCCGTTTACCACGGCCACAGTGGCGTTAGTTTCTTGAGACGCAAGATAAGAGTCAAAAATTCCGGTTGAAGAGCGTCCTGCTTTTTCGAGCATAAACAGTACAGCAAGTAATGTTGCAATAATAATAATTGCAGCCACTACGTACGTTCCCGTCTTGCTTTTTGATGAGGCATTTGACTCAACTGGAGTGTAGCTGGCCTGCACCTTTGTTGGTTCATCTACTGGTTGTGTAATCGGCGCTTCTGGTACTGACTCTGATGTGTTTGGCGTTACCTCACCCTCTGTTGGTACAGCTGTTGGCTGTGTGTCTTTTTCACGTTCACTCATATTCTAGATAATTACATTAACGAATCGCTTCACACCAAAAAGGCAAGAAGGCTTAATACCTGAATATACTACACCACCAGTTTAAGATGACAAAGCGTCACCATGTTGGGCACTCCAGCTGGCCAGGACAATCGCTGTGGCTGCAGCAGCGTTGAGTGACTCACACTGGGGATGAATAGGAATAGAAATCAACTCGTCACAGAGCTCTTTGGTCTTTTCTCGCAACCCACTACCTTCATTTCCAAGTACAAATACTGACGGTCTGGTGAACTTTTCGGAAACAGTGGTGGTCGTTCCACTTCCTTCCAACCCATAGACCCAGTAGCCATCACTTTGTAAGTCTCGCAGTACAGAGTTCACATTTGAAATGGTCACCAAGGGAATCTTAAACGCCATACCAGCAGACACCTTCACGACCGTTCCAGTTACTGGTGCTTGATTGTGTGGTGGAATAAGTACTCCTTTGATTCCAAAAGCAGCAGCTGAACGAATCACCGCACCGACATTGTGCGGGTCTTGCACTTCTCCCAATACGAGTAAAGCTGTGTGGTCTTCTTTTTTGAGTGAAGCTTTGAATTCTTTGTATGGCACAGTGAGTTTTTCGGCGCGAATTCCGGCTACGATGCCTTGATGAGCAGCTTTTGAAGAGACTCCTCGAGGCGGGTTATTTAGATTTAGAAGCTTAAGGGGAATATTCTTCTTTTCAGCCAGAGCGAGAATATCCTCAGCGGAGAAATCTTGTGAGGCATGCACCTCCCTTACAACGTCCGGACGCATCAAGAGCACTTCGCGGACGGCGTGTTTACCAAAGATGTATTCAATCGGTTCTTTCATACCTGGCACTGTATCACGATTTATACACTATGCAATAGAAATACTGTTTGGCAATTCATGTGATGTGAGGAATGAATTTTTATTGACCGCTTCTTCTGTCACCTGACTGCTATACTAATGTGACCATATGGAGTTTTTACCATTCTTTCTCATTCTCTTGGCGACAGTGCTCTTTGCTGCCGCTTTTCGACGGTTTCATTTGCCGTGGGTACTGGCTCTTATAACTGCCGGGGTATTTATTGGACCGTATGGGTTTGGGGTGGCTGAAGTGACTCCCACCTTAAGTTTTCTGAGCGAGATAGGACTCATCTTCTTGATGTTCATGGCTGGTTTGGAGACTAAATTTGATAGCTTTAAGAAACTTAAATACGACATTGGCTGGCTATCAGCCCTAAATAGCCTCATTCCACTAGCGGCGGGAGTTGGTTTGGGATATCTGTTTGGGTTCTCCTTGATTGCCTCACTCTTGATTGGAATTATTTTTATGTCATCTTCGATTGCGGTTATCATTCCTACCTTGGAATCACTTAATCTGAGCAATACCAAGCTCGGCAAGTCGATTGTGGCCTCGACTATTATTGAAGATGTATTGAGTCTGATTCTTCTCTCTATCCTTCTTCAATCGGTCAACCCAGTCACCTCTCTCCCCTTACCGTCATTTTATTTCCTCTTAGCACTCACGATGATCGGGTTCGCATATGGACTGCCAAAAATCCGAGCTCTAATCCCCAAGCGCCGAGATGAAAAAGACTTATTTGAGTCTGAGGTACGAATTATTTTTGCATTGATGATTGGAGTAGTAGTGACGTTTGAACTCCTAGGACTTCACCCAATCATTGCTGGCTTCTTCGCTGGACTGGTGTTGTCTGAGTCCATCAAGAGTGAGATTCTCATGGAGAAACTGCGAACGATGAGCTATGGAATATTTATTCCAGTGTTTTTTGTGGTGATTGGTATGGAGACTAATATTGGTGTATTTCAAGAAAGTGCTGGGGTACTCGGTCTAATTGCAGCCGTTGTATCGGTATCTATTATCACAAAGTTCATCAGTGGCTGGATTGGTGGGAAGATTATTGGGTTTAAAAATAAAGACGCTTCTATCATTGCTCTGGCGACTATTCCCCAACTATCCACCACACTTGCAGTAGTGTTCACTGCCGTAGAGACTGGCTTATTGCCACCAGAACTTATCACTGCAATGGTAATACTCAGTATTGTCACCACTCTAGTGGCGCCAATAGGGTTGCGATTTATAGCTGGGAAGCCACACTAAAATCGGGGTGTGCCGTAGCGTTTTTCAATGTAGAGAATTCTCCAGTAGCGAAACCCACCCCATACGCCCAGTAATATACCGGTAATCCACAACACCGCTCCAAAGACCTGATGAAGTCGCACCCAGTTCTGCCACACATAACTATTGTTGTAAGTATTCATATCACCAGTAATTATCCACAGAGCAGTCAACTCTATAAGTGCGTGCAGCAATAGAGATAACAACAATGTCAGTAGCGTGAAGAGAAGTATATATATGGTCTTTTTCATAGCATTAGTATACCTTTGCATAACAATCATTGACAAATACTTAATATGTATTATTGTAGCGGAACGCTTTTGTAACTCGTGTGGGGCACAATCGCTGCAGACGTCTGACTGATTCTCATTTTAGATTTCTGAAATTACTTATCCTGCACGCCCCGGAGTACTAGAACACTTATACTGCCCTCTTATACGGCACGTTTTGCTTCTCCTTTAACTACACATATTTAGATGCCAACAAACACATCAAGACGTCCAGCTTCTGGACGCCGACCTTCATCTGGTTCAGCCCAATCAGGTAACTCTTTTAATCGTAATAACCGTTCAGGTGGTCGCTCAGGTGGCGGTAGCCGTTCTGGTGGCGGACGTTCAAGTGGTGGACGAGGTCGTTCAGGTGGCGGTGCACGAAAGCAACCGTCTTTTGACCCCTCACAATTCATCAACAAGAACCCAGTAGAACTCAAAGAAGAGGTCTACGTACCCAAGCACGCCTTCTCTGAGTTTGGATTCAACAAAGACATTTCAAATACCGTAGCCAAGCTCGGTATCGAAAATCCGTCTCCAATCCAAGACCAGGCTATTCCATTAATCATGGAAGGCAAAGACGTCATTGGATTAGCCGAGACCGGAACTGGTAAGACCGCTGCGTTCTTACTCCCACTTATCCAGAAGACTCTCACTGAGCGTAATCAACAAACACTCATCCTTACTCCAACTCGAGAGCTGGCCTTGCAAGCTGAGGCGGAGTTCCGGAAGTTTGGTGCTGGGTTTAAACTCTACGCAACTTCATGTGTCGGTGGAACCAGTATCCGACCACAGATTCGAGCCCTTAAGCGAAACAACCACTTCGTGATTGGGACACCAGGACGAATTCTTGACCTTATCAATCGTGGTGACCTGCGAACAGACCGCATCAACAACGTCGTCCTCGATGAAGCTGACCGAATGCTCGACATGGGATTCATCCACGACATGCGAAAGATTCTCGAAAATGTCACCAAGGACAGACAAACCCTCTTCTTCTCTGCCACTATGACAGACGAAGCAAATCGTCTCGTGAATGATTTCATGCGGTCTCCGGTGACTGTATCAGTACGAAAGAAAGACGTGACTAATAGTATCGAACAAGACGTCGTCCCCTACACTCACGCACACAAATTCGATACGCTTATGAAGCTACTTGAAAACGATGAGTTGAAGCGAGTGATTATCTTTGGAGCGATGAAACACAGTGTTGAGAAGCTCTCAAACGAGCTTAGCCGAAACGGCATCAAAGCTGACTCTATCCACGGAAACAAAAGCCATGGACAACGACAACGTTCCCTGTCAGCATTCAAGAGCGGGAACGCACGAGTACTCGTCGCCACTGACGTCGCAGCTCGAGGCATTCACGTCGACAACGTCTCGCACGTTATCAACTATGATCTCCCTGGAACCTTTGAAGATTACGTACACCGAATTGGCCGAACTGGTCGAGGAGTACACAAAGGAAAAGCCCTGACATTTGTCTCAGCTCGATAATCTCGAGCAAAATAAAAAACCGGCCCACTGGGCCGGTTTTTATATACCTATACTTTAAGCTAAGTAACTATCGAAGTAGATAGCGTGACAGGTATATCCCCCAGGATTCTTGACTAAGTAATCTTGGTGGTACTCTTCAGCTGGCCAGAACTTTGTCAGTGGCTCGAGGGTGGTGACCACTGGATTATCCCAACGCTCTGACTCGTCTACTACTCGTATCATCTCTTGAGCAGTCGCTTTTTCTTCATCATTCTTGAAAAATATCGCTGAACGATACGCGGTTCCTTTGTCATTTCCTTGCTGATTGAGCGTAGTGGGATTATGAATTTGGAAGAAGAAGTCAAGAATATGCTTATAATCAATCTGCTCGTCGTCATATTCAATCTGGAGTGCCTCGGCGTGGCCCGGGTGGTGTTCGTAGGTTGGATTGTCGTTCTCTCCACCAGTGTATCCAGCTTCGATATTGATCACTCCTTTTACTTCTTTGAAGAGGTCTTCCAACCCCCAGAAACATCCTCCAGCGAGTACGGTTTTTTGTATCATAATTGTATTTTAATCTGTGTACTTAGTACTCGTACTATGCATTATTCTTTCATCATATCACTCATAATACGCTTGTTTTATCTAGTTATAGGAGATATTGTCTGATTCTTGTAAGAAAGTCCTTTCTCGTGCGTCATAGGTGGCAGAATAATAAGAAACGTTCTTTCCGGGAGGGTTTTCACCCTAAACAAACGAGGCTACAAATGCGTAACTACCTTACTGCAGTTGTCTATACACTCATTGCCACCATCATGATGGCCAGCAGTGTGCAGGCAAATATCCCCCAGGGAATCTTGAAATCCTCCAAAGCTCAAGACTCCTTCATTCGCCAAAAGATCCGTGAACATATTGGGAACGATCCTTTGATGGAAATTATCGCTGGTTGCGAATCAACCGGCAATCCCAAACTCATCAAGCACTGGAACAGCGATGGTACGTTGGTGAAAAATCCAACATCCAGCGCCAGCGGTGCTGCTCAAGTGTTGCTGGTCTACCACAAAGAGTGGATTCAATCGGTTCACAAAAACATGCGAAACGTTGATGAATACTGGGAATTCGTTGACATTTTACTCAATTCACAAGGCTATGGTGCTTGGAATCCTTCAAAAGACTGTTGGGGAAAGTACGAGCACCTTGGAAAAGGTAAATGAATAATCAACCTCAAAACCCAAAACGGCGGACTTCCCAGTCCGCCGTTTTTTCTATTGTTATGGCCTTAGTTTTTACTCCTCTTGGTTTTCAATAAGAGCCTCGGCTACGTTTTCAGCAAGCTCTGCGCTCTCGTCAGCAGCATCAACATCTACGATATCAACATCACTGTAGATTGATTGATTCGCATCGCCTAGATATCCATCGCTTCCGGGAAATTCAAATTCTCCATCTCCATCATCTGCATGCAAGACAGCTACAACAGTCTGATCCTTAACGATTCCTGCTTCCAAATCAACTACAATATTAGAATAAGAACCAGCTGGTAATAAGTCGGTATTGCCAATAACCTGGGTTTCATTTTGACTATTTACACGGTAGACAACCACGTATCCTGGCTGAGCCAAAACTGCACTCCCAACTGTTGCTTTCATTCCTGTTTCTGTTGGGGCTAGTAGCACCCCATTACGCGGAGCTGTGTTACCAGCAGACGCACTAGTCTCTGCCTCAGTAGTGTTTTCTTGATTGTTTTGACCGTCTTGTTCCTGACTCTGCTCAGGAGTAGCTTCCGGCATTGTATCCATATTCGCATCATCTTCTGACATGAAGTACGCAGCGGTAGCTACGATAACAAGAATGACGATTACAATAGTAAATATTTTGTTCATAAGTATATTTTATTGGTGGATAACAGTTATTGAATTGTTATTACGATAACAACTAGGCATGCACCTAAACATACTATACACCTGTCTGCACAGCTTTTTTACTGCACTACAAAATACACTCTGAGACAAGACTGGTTATTGTAGACTGGCTGTCTGGGAAGTGAATCGCATCTCACCGACAGACGATTGCAAGAGCAGATTTCCGTTCGTCTGCAGCTCATACTCATTCACTCCATCAAGCATCTTGAAGAATTCAGACTCTTGAGTGTCCCCAGTACAGGCCATTTCTGTGACGAACATCTGCTCAAACGTGAGTGATTTGTTCAAAAGAGTATATTGTCCCCCGCCGTTATTACAGTCAGTAGTAACAGTGAAGGAGTTAGAGTCCATTAAGGTAAACGTAAAGGCATCAACGTCAGTTGGAGCAACTACGCCTGTAGCGGTATTGGTCTCTAACCATTTCCATTGCGTATCTATGAGACTCACCGATGCATCAGAGGTCGGCTTTGGTGATCCTGCAGAAGCGGGAGTTTGGGATACCACATTCACGAGTGAGTACTGGTAAGCACTGGCGTCAGCTGGCACATTCTCACGTTCGGTACGCGCAACCTCTAGTATGTACCAGAAGCCTGGCTCAAAGACAAATCCGTCTATGGAGTCGTAGAAATATTCACCATTTACCACCATACATTCCATTGGTCCAACTCCGACGCACTCAACCAACTCAGGCTCAATAGTAAACGTCAGTATTGTGTCTGCAGATGCATTCATTAAAGTAGCATTCTCGACCACGCTCTCTCCATTAATCTGCAGTGTTGCTCCACCTTGATGTTCCCAGAACTCTACAGTTGAATCACTACTAATATACCTTGCGCCAGAAGCTGAGCGTGCTCGCTCTAATTCATATGATGCACCACCTAACTGTACCTGGGCAAAGTCAGCACCCTCACTATACTGCACAGTAAACTGAGCTTCGTTACCGGCATAGGAAAACACTTCACTTGAGTACACCACCCTATCTTCTGACAACACTTCTGGAGTGGAATTATTTGCCAAGTAGTATCCCCCAGCAACAGTAACGAGTAACAATACAAAGACGACTCCCAGGACTTTTTTCATATATTTTTGATATATTCTATTGGTAACTTATCTGTATACGGTAGCATTGTTATTTTGATACGCAACAGCTTTTTCAACTCACATTTCACTTTGCTATGCTAAAATCAAATACATATGAAACATGTCTTAATTGTCGATGATGAACCGTCACTGCGAAGTGCTTTGGCAGAATTACTCTCGGGTGAAGCAGGCTTTACCATACATGAAGCAGAGCATGGCGTAGCGGCTCTGCAAGTACTCAAAGACCAGCCGATTGACCTCATGTTGTTGGACGTCGATATGCCCTTTCTAGATGGCGTAGGGGTGATTACTAAACTCAAAGAAAAGCCCACAGAATACTCCCAGCCAGAAATCCTCATTCTTACCAATCGAGGTGACATGGACATGGTCTCAGAAATGGTGGCCTTGAATATGTTTGACTACATTATTAAGTCTGACCACTCGCTAGACGAGATTATCAACATGGCAAAAGCCAAGCTGGCCTAAGTACTACTCTCGCAGATAAGGTATACTGGCAGTTCATTTAAATAATTACAGTAGATATATGCATCAAGGAAATTGGAAATGTAGTGGGTGTGGCGGAGCGATAACTGAATTGCCATTTCAACCCCGGAGCGAGAGCGGTCTAACCTGTCGAGCGTGTTATGCCAAAGGCAAAGAGCGTGAAAAGGCTGAACAACCAGTACCTGAATTGCAGACAGCGAGCGAACCAATGTCGAGCGATGGGATTCCTGACTTTGACGAAGCACAACTTGCTTCCGAGCCAATGCCGGCAGATGACGCATTTGCTGGACTCGATACGGCCAACTCTACGGCTCCCTCAGCTGGATCAGACACCAAGCCAAAGATTACCGGCTCCTGGCAGTGCTCTATCTGTGGTGGGGAAATCACCTCACTTCCTTTCACTCCCCGAGACACTAGTGGCTTAAAATGCCTAGACTGTTTCAAGAAGAGCAAACAATAACAACGTATAAAAACTCCTCTCTAGGAGTTTTTATAAACCGAAATACCTTTCAAAGAGTACCGGACTTCCATCAGCAGTTTTTCCATCGGTAGCAATTGGCATTTGCTGGAGAGTAGCTGGCCAAGGTAATGGTAATGAGCCGGTAAATTTCTCTTTTCCAAAGAGCACATCTGCCACTCCACCTCCTTGTGTACCTGGAAGCCAGACCACCACCAATCCATCCCATTGATTTATTTCATCAGTAATCAACAACGGTCTTCCCGTGACAAGAACAACTATCACTTTTTGGCTAGTTGATTTCAATCTTTCAATAACTATCAGGTCTTCTGGTGACAATGTCGGATTTGGATTGTCTCCCCACCCTTCAGCGTATGGTTTTTCACCGACAATGGCGATACCAATATCTGCTGGTTTTTCTGCATCAAATTCTGCATTTTGGTTGTACACTACGTTTGTGTTCGCACCAACAGCAGACTGTATTCCGGACAGAATCGAAGTCCCACCAGGTAGCCAGTTACCATCTACCCCTTGCCACTCGACAGTCCATGCGCCCGCTTGCATCCCCACGTTGTCTGCCGCTGATCCCGCTACAAAGATTGTTTTCTCACTCTGAGAAATTGGGAGAACGTTCTTATTCTTAAGTAGCACGGCTGACTGCGCCACCGCTTGCCGAGCGAGTAACCTATCAGCTTCAAAATCAATCGTTTGGGCATCTGAAGAATAGTATTCATCAAACAATCCAATTGTGAATTTGGCTCGGAGGATTCTTCGTACCGCATCGTCGATCCTTTGCGGTGCAATGTCCCCAGACCGCACTGCTCGTTTTATATTTCTAACAAACTTTTTGTATTCAAATGGCAACATGACCATGTCCACTCCAGCATTTATTGCTGTCACGGCACTAGTGTAATCATCGTCAGAAATTTCATATACTCCGTACCAGTCAGACACTACAAACCCCTGAAAACCTAATTCTTCTTTCAGCACTCTTTGTATCAAATATGGTTCTGCTGCCAACTTGGTATCTCCCCAACTATTAAGACCAGCCATGATGCTCATCGCTCCCTCTTCAATCGCCTGCTCAAATGGTGGGAGGTATATTTCTCTAAGTCTCTGTTCGTTTACCGGAGTCACTCCTTGATCAATCCGGAAATTCTCATTACTTGAGGTGTCCCACAGCATCGAACCCGCTCCCAGGTAATGTTTGGGTGTAGCTAAAACCGCTGGAGTTTGTGCGCCGTTATATTCACTGTTTTGTAGTCCTTTGATGTACGCACTACCCAACCGACTTACCAGTTCTGGGTCATCCGAAAATGTCTCATATACCCTGCCCCACCGTATATCTTGCGGCATGTCATAAGTTGGAGAATAACTCCAATTGATATTAGTGAGCGCGAGCTGTGCCCTGGTCGCCTCGGCGACCTGTCTAACCAACTCCTCATCACCTGTCGCACCCAAGCCGATAGAATGCGGAAATACCGTAAGTCCTGGCACATTACTGTGACCATGAATAGCATCTACACCATATAACATTGGTATTTCTAATCGTGAGCGTTTTGACTCTGCCACAAATGTATCTACCATCTTCTTCCATCCGGAGATGGTGTTTTCTTCTGGACTCCCACCAAACCCACTAAGCAAAGCCCCTAAACCGTATTTGCTTATATCTGAAGTTGAGCGAATACTGTTTTTCTCAACCAGAGCCATCTGGCCAATCTTTTCCTCCAATGACATATATGACAACAAATCAGTGATTCGTTCTTCTGTTGATATAGTCGGGTTTTTAAATGAAGGATTTTCTGGTAGTGCTGGTAACTTAGCATTCATTCTATAAAGATAGTAAAGAGAGACCACCATTATTACTGCCACCAAGAAAACAATCCCAATTCGACCGAGCATATTCATGTATTGCATTATACAGACATACATTCATCTTGATAGCGTAGATATTCAAATCAAAAATATATCAAGGAGCAATAGTTCTATTTATTCCAAATTCACTGCGGATTCTCCTGCGAAGTCAGGCTCTACAATGGCCCAGCGCATACTTTCTGGCACGAGCTTCAGGTACACACTTCGACCAACAGAGGGTTGAGTGGTCATCGGTTCACCACTAGCGCGCTCGAGATAATTAAAGACAACAACATCAACTTGTCGAGGATTTGAGCTGATATCAGTGGATTGAGGCGCTATCCTATCGCCAAGCAGGTACCCATCAGTTCCTACATACCCGTCATCGGTTTTAATTGCTGCAACTGCGTAATAAAATATTCCTGAACCTCCAGTTTCTTGCGAAAGAATAAATGCTACGTCATCTCTACCATCAGAATTCAAATCGGCTACTAATTCATTACCAAAGTAACGAGTAATGACTTTGGAATTAGAATCTGGAGCTTGCTCAGTTTCAGCTAAACCATCAACCAGAGTGACTCTCTCTCCGTTAATTTCGTACGAAATATTTTTGTAGTCTGATGTTTGAGTCACTGACTCTGCGGTTCCTGTCTCCGGTACTAATACTGTTGATTTTTCGGTAAAAATGTCTGTTTTGCTCAGAAGCACCGCTACTAAAAACACTATGATGATTCCTATAAATATTGCCAGATGTTTCCTGTTCATGTGAGTAATTATACTCTATATATCCATAATGTCTCACTCACCACGATGAAATACTCTCACTCCACTATCGTATTAAAGTATGTTAACGGTTTAAAATCAGACAACACTCTATGAAGAATATTACACTCAAAAACGGACGGACAATTCCTGCTCTAGGATTCGGCACGTGGCAAATTAAGGGTGACGAGTGCGTCACCGCAGTAGATACGGCCCTGAAGGCTGGATATCGACACATCGACACCGCAGATGGATACCATAATCATACAGAAGTCGGCCAAGGAATTAAACAAAATGGCATCGCGCGAGAGGATTTTTTCTTAACGACCAAGATCTTCCCTGGGGATTTAGAAGCAGATACCGTACGAAAGAAAATTGATACCTATCTTGAAGAACTCGATACAGAATATATTGACCTCCTCTTGATTCACTTCCCTGACCACTCAGTTCCATTAGCTGAAACTCTCGGTGCTATGCAAGAAGCGGTAGCTGCCGGAAAAGTCCGCTCATTAGGAGTCTCAAACTTCACCGAACATCACTTGCAAGACGCGATGGATACTGGCGTTGAGATTGTGCTCAATCAAGTTGAAATGCACCCAGGCTTCCCGCAGCACAAGCTGCGTGAATTCTGTGCCAAGCATGACATTGCGGTCACCGCCTACTCACCACTTGGACGTGGCAATGCCTTAGAAATGGACTTAATTAAAGAGTTGGCTACAAAGTACGACAAGACTCCCGGGCAAATCGTTCTCAATTGGTTGCTGTCAGTTGGAGTAATCACCATTCCTAAAAGCGCTACACCAGAACGAATTATCGAGAACTTTCACTCGCAAGACTTCACCATGGAGCAAGCAGATATCGAGGCAATCGATGCACTGGAAAACAGCGAACGCTTAATCAATCCAGAGTTCGCCCACTTTGATTATTAGTATATGTATTCAGACATGTAAAAAACCGCCCTTGATTGGGCGGTTTGTTGATTTTTGAACAGCTTATTCTTCGACTCTGATGGTGAGCTTGAGCTTACCTTCCCCGAGTGCGACTGAGTCTTCAACATCTTCCGGGTATCCATCGGACACTAATGAGTCCCCACTTACTCGCATCGGCTGTCCGATTACCATTCCTGATATTCGGCGAGTATGCAACGCAAACCGGGGAATGAAGAAGTTGACGGTATTGGGCTTATTATTCTTGGAGCCAAAGTCCCCAAAGAAAAACAATCCTCCGACAGCTCCAAACACACCAGCTTTCTCATAAGTGCAGATACCAGCACATTTGTCGTGGACAAACTCTACTTCTTTTACACCGTGGACGGTACGCATCTCAACTGCTACCCGACGCATAATCATCATTTCAGCAGTGGGAATGGGTTGTCCCGACCAATTGACTAGATAGGTTCCCAGCAAATCATCTCTCCTTTGTATTAAGAACGTATGGAGATGACTCTACAAGAATATGGGGATTTGTCTAGGAAGACGGTTAAAATAAACGGGAAATCATAATGTAAGAAACCACCAAGTGAGCAGCTTCTCATTTGGTGGTTTTAGTGACTATTGAGCCAGTCACTCTTTTTAAGCAAAAATACAAGCGTATTGTGCTCTATTCCGTTTCTAAGTCTAGTAGATTCATCTCTATCGCTTAGAGTGAAACCGAGTCTCTTTGGTATGCCTGCGCTTTTCGTATTGGTTTCGGCACATTTAATCACAATGGTCTTCAGACCAAGTTCTTCAAAGCCGTAATCAATGCAGACCTTCACAAAAGAGGTCATGAGTCCTTTGCCTGCATACTTCGACAGCAACCAATAGCCAATCTCTCCCTCGCCATCACTTAGACTTACAAAGCCCACAGATGCCACAAAGTTTCCATTAACCATTCCGAAAAACGAAGCCTGTTTCTTGTTTTCAAAGCCTTTGATTCTATCAGAGAGATTTTGTCGAGTATCTTCTTCTGTTGTAACTGAATCAACCCAAGGCAACCAAGTACGCAAATGTTCTCTATCTCCATCGATTAGATGAAAAATTTCCGTAGCACGACTCAAATGAGGAATTACTAGCGAGAGATTTTCGTCAACTTTGATTTCAAATACCGCAGATTTCATTTTGTTTCTCCTTAGACCTGTACATACTTATTTCATTATGTAGTAATTTTTTTCATAGTCAAGAAATCAAATGAAATCGTAGCGTTAGTCGACCTTACTATGCTCTATCACTCTCTAAAAGAGTGGTAGTGCCAGTATCTCGTACTTCTGCCAATGCTTTTTCGATATGATTTATCGAAAAACATCCAACTCCTACCTCTTCATTTGGACTTGCCGTTAAACCTAATTCTGTTACAAAATCATTTAGCAACCCATCTTCTTTATTAATGTCCATTTCAAAGAGCAGTGAGCTCACATCTTTACTCTTACCAATGTCACTGAGTAATCTGATTACAGATTCCAAGAAATTAATTGCGTCTATATTTTTCATACACATGAGACTAGCACAATTTTTTGAGCCGAGGCATGAGATTTAAACCATCTAAACTGATTATTGTTCGCTGTCCGGGACGTTATTGGAACACTTATTTCAGAATCACACCCTCGAACCACTGTTCCTGAAAGTATGTAGATTCTTTGATTTGTTCGTCAGTAATAGTTGAACCTTCAGGAATCACGATTAGCTTATCATCATCATCTTTTAAACGATGAATAACAGCTACACAAACACCACTCGCCACATCTAGAGAAATGTCGATATTTAAGAAGTAAGCGTCTAAATCTTCACCATCGGGTGCAGTGACATCTTTAATAAAGCCATAATTAACTTCATACACGAAACCATGCTTCGGGTGCTTAGAGCCCATAGGTCTATCCATTGTAACCTCAACATTTTTACCGAGAAAGGTTTTTGCTAGCTTTAATGATTCGGAATTCATGAATAAAGTATATCAAAAATTCGGACTGTAATTTCCATATCTAGGATAGTTATGTAGAATCAGCCTAAAATGTCGTGCTGCCGGACAGGTAGTTTCGGTCATTTACATAACCAGTATACCTTTTGGACAGATTACTTCGCAGGTTCATGATCTATCTCAAAAGCTCTTCGAATCCCTCGCAATAGTCCCCCGGACTATTACTTTTCTGGGTAACAAGTTAAATAAAAACATCCACAATTCTTGTGGATGTTTTTATTTTTGTTAGCAGTCTGGGACGATATTCGAACTATGATATAAAATTAGTCTATTAGATTTTTAACTCAAATCCAATAAGGGGGGGGGCTAATTCACTCTGACTCTTACGCAAAGCCAGCTTGCTGAACTAGTTTTCACATTAGTGACATTACTTATTTTTTTTAGCAATAACCTCAATCACATGCCAAAACTTTTTGTTGCCAACAGCAGTTTTTCCGATATGAGAAGTCTCTTCAATTTTAATTATTTCAAATGCTTCAAAGAAACTACGAACTTCATTTGAAGTTAAAAATGTCATTTTTTTATTCAAAGACCATTCGTCATTAACTCCGAAAAATTGACCGACATAGATACCACCTGGTTTTATTGATTTTAAAACTGTTTTTAGTAAGTTTTTAAAAATTTCTGGACTTACAAAAGGTAAAGAATATTGTGCGTTCACAATGTCATATTCGTTTAGATTTAGTTTGAAATTTTCAATTGGAATGTTATGAAATTTCAATCCTTTCATAGGAGTGTAATAGTTTATAACATTAACGCTCTTATCAACAGCGTCCACAGTAAAACCTTTTTTTACCAAAAAAATCGAGTCAGAGAATGCCCCACAACCAATATCTAAAGCTTTCTCCTGAAAATCTATTTCTTTAAGGGCTCTAAGTAGCGAAAAACTAGGTTTTGAATTTTGTGTAGCTTTTAAAAAATCTTTGCCCGCCATAACAATTACAGTTAATCATAAAAATAGCCCCGGTCAAACAAACCGGGGCTAGTATCGCTTCGCTACTCCACAATGTATCGGAAGCAGCACTTCACGTCAGCACTGAGATCTTCCAGCAGCGGATTGATCTGATCGCCGAAAGCTCGGCGGATCTTGTTGAGAGTATAGTCCGCGTAAGCAGTACGATCCTCCACAAAATCCATCGGGGGATCATGATGCAAGAAACCCCCATAGAAGTGCTGGCAGAAGTCAGCGTAATCCTTCGTGTGAAGGATGAAACTGTGCCAGACCACGTCGATTGTTTCAATCATCTGAAACCATCGACCTTCCTTGAGTGCTTCAGGAATGGAAGCAAGCCATTGAGCAAGAGCGTCAGCCCGAGGCAAAACTTCTTCCTCCGAAAGCTCAGGATTGAATCGTCTCGTCGTTACGACGAGTTTCTCCATGGGCATCATGGCCTTCATTTCGACATAGCGCTCCAACGGAGTCTGCGGCGAAAAATCTGCCAGTGCTACAACAGTCTGTGTCTGCATGGTCTTCTCCTTTTGCTGACCAAGAACTCTCTTCTCTAAGCACCATGCTAACAGAAGAGTTTAATCAAAATACAATTTAATTAACTAATAGTTAAACCTAAGAGAGAATATTAAGTAGAAAATCACTCTTATTCAGAATAACACCATCACTAATATTTAAGTCTAACTTTTGCTTATAATTTTAGAATTTAGCTAAATTCGTTGCTA
>Ga0209309_10001191_pt1 | contig 26918 bp, 26 predicted proteins | sample COGITO_mtgs_1204_2_FD_184807 | JGI IMG/M metagenome (GOLD analysis project Ga0209309, IMG submission 184807) | Pelagic marine microbial communities from North Sea - COGITO_mtgs_120412 (SPAdes) (version 2) | ecosystem: Environmental > Aquatic > Marine > Epipelagic ... | reverse complement strand
GAGTATGGCCAAACAGATCGTCAGCCAACGGTTACAACTGCAAAATGAAAATTCATATCCTATATTTTGCGATCTAAGAGCGGTTACAAATGCACAAAAACAAGCCAGAGATTATTTGGCTATTGAGGGCGCCTATATGACTACAGCACTTGCACTGCTAGTGGAAGATGAGCACGCCATGGTGATCACTCAGCTATATATAAAAACAAGCAGCCCGGTTTATCCTACTCAGGTATTTACTAATAAGGAAGAAGCGCTTTCGTTCTTGCAAGACTATAAAAAAAGTAACCATTAATAAAATAATAATTATGGAAAAGGAAATTAGCCGCGAAGAGAAAATAAGATTAAATTCTTTGTATCAACAAATCATTGAAATTGCCTGTGGTAATTTTATGTTTCGTCAAGAACCCTCGGGTCGCAGAGATCCTATAGATACTATTGCAGTATTACTAAACATGATGTCCGAAGAGATTAATTATTCCTGTTTTAACGCTCAGCATTGGGAAGAACATCCAGAATTTCATTTTTCAATATTTCTAAATTCACATTATCACATAACATCATATTCTTCTGGAACCTCAAAAATTTTAAAATGGGATGATAAAAATTTAAATAGACCTGTTTCAGTAATCCTTTCAAATAATTCGTTAAAAGCGTTAAAAGAGGAACTTGGATCAAATAAAAATCAAACATATCAGCGATTAATTCCTTTAGATTTTCTAACAGAAAATAAAAGCCTATATAGGGTGCCTTGCACCATTCAGAGGATGACAGGCATTATTTCAGATTGTTCTTATATAATTACAGCTTTCCGCTTCGGACATAAAAATGAAGACGAGGAAGTGGAAGAAAATAATACCAGTGACCCTTCAAAATTAGAAAAAAAAGAAAGTGCCGCAACCAAACTGCTGCTAAAACAAGTTCGTCTCTATATTCTGCGAAATCTGCATACGGAACTGCCCTCCCTAAAGCAATTAGGACTTATTCATCGTACAAATAAAACTAAGCTTAAAGAAGAATTCAAGAAAATTTACGGCACTACGATCCCTCGGTTTCATATGGAAAAAAGACTCGAAAAAGGTGCGCTATTAATCCGAAGCACTGAATTACCGATCTCCATAATTACCCAGAAATGCGGTTTCAAGGATCACTCTCATTTTTCTAAAAATTTTCGGCGTCACTATGGTCAGACCCCTTCGCTTTACAGAATGGAAAATGCCTGGTCAATTCAATAACAGAATAGTATTACGTCTTTAGCGACCATTTTCTTTGAGGTTATTTGATGAAATTTACTATTGTAAATGATAAAGTAGCCAGAAGCTTATACTACTTTCAATTTTCAGTAATGCACTGGAATATTTACACCATAAAAGAAACGTTACAAATCTTTTTGCGCAGAAAGTAGGAGAAGCCGAAAATCCTTCAAAGAGTAGGTATATATTAAAACTTTATATTATGAAAAAGTTATTTTTAATTCCAGCAATGGCGCTTCTTGTTGTTCTAGGCATGTCCTTTACAAGTTTGGGAAGTGAAACAGAAGTTCAACTGGAAGCGGTTGCGAATGATTATGTATTGGATAATGGTAACTGGCGAGCAGTCCCGGAACAAAATTGTACGGGAGGTACACAAACTTGTCAGGTTCAATTTGGTGCAAATGGACCAATTTATGATCTATATGATGAAATGAATCAATCTACCAAGAAAAACCAAAGTGATGGAACTATAATTGTTCTTTAATAGGTTTAAATTTAGAATAGCCTACTGATTAGTTTCAGTAGGCTTTTTTATTATTAACCTGAATGATTTCATCATGTAATTTACTCGGGTAGCACCAGAAAGTTCTGTAAATTGTCTTTTACAATATAATTATCGATGGCATCATTGACATCTTTTAGGCTAATAAAATTTTCTATTATTCCGGGATATTCTAAAATATATTCCTCATAATCGCTTCTATCTTCCAATCGACTCTTTAAAAATTGTGGCCAAAAATTAAAGTAACCGAATGAATTTATTCGAGAACTAAATCTTATAGATGCATACTTAATATGAGATGCCAACCAATCATCATCCACACCAATTGTTTTGAGTTTTTCGATTTCCTTCATCGAATTTGCAAACATACTGCCTTCGTTTCCTAGTGTACTACTGAAGTTTATCTGGAAGGTGTATAAACTATCATTTAATTTGATCCACTGCCCGCCTGCACCGGGAGCATAACAATCTAATCGTAAAACCTTAACAAGTCTTTCATGAAAAGCATTATTAACAAGATCTAAAATAATCTGATTTTTAATTGTTGGGTCTATCTTAACCGGAAAGTATATTTCAGAAAATGATTGGTCAATACCCTTGTAGCGTAAAGTATCACTTCGTCTCTCTAGTCTTTTACTCCATTTTTTAATTTTTTCTCCTTCACGACCTCCTGAAACAGGTAAGCCTGATAAATAAGGTGCAATTTCTTCTATAAGTTCCAAGGACTGAAAATCACCTGTGACAATGAATGTATATTCATCAAAGTTTGAAAAATGTTGTTTAAAGGTATGTAACATATCTTTTTGACTCAGTTCATTTAAAATTTTTTCATCAAAGGAAGGGTGTTTTGGATTCCAGATCTTTTCGATCTTTTCTTTAAAAAAGCCAGTTCCCCCTTTTATTCGGTAAGGGCTAAAACGTTCCTTCATTGTTTTCTTCCAGTATTTAAATGCGTGAACATCATCATTAGGTGCCTTAATGTATTGAATCAAAAGATTAAAGAAATTATGTATATTCTTTCTCTCAAAATTCCCCTCAATAAGAAAATTTTCCTGATCTGTTCCAAAGTTCATCTGCATATTATGATCTCTCAGGAATTCTTCAGTTTGAAAATGAGTATGCCAATCTGTGCCAGCAATTGTGGAGTAATTGTGAGCTAATAGATTTTTATTATAAAGTTCCGAATTCCCGTTAAAACGTATGGGTTGGAAACCTAAAACTTCAATTCGATTTTTAAAACTTGGAGATTGAGGTTTTGTAGGCTTCAACACAACTTTAATATTATTTCCGAAAGTAACTGTAGTTACATTTACAGTATTCTTAACTATATTCATTTTAGGAATAATATTTTTATCTACTACGCTTTTAATCGAATAAATTTTCTTTGATGGGGAACGATATTTTGCAATGGGAGTATCATACGCCTTTGTAATAACCTTTTCAATTTTATAATCTTTCGGAATGTAGATTTTTGGTACATTAACAAAGATAAAATCAGTATTCTCCAGCAAATTTCTTCTTTCATTTGCAAACTTTTGTAATTCCGAAAGAGAGATTTTCTCGACAAGGTTTGCTAATTTTTTCCGCACACTATCAGATGGCGCTGCATTCTGATACACAAAATGATTCTCATATTCCCTTGAAAGTTCCTTGGAACTTGGTGAGGAAATTATCATTGTTGATTTTAATCTGTCTTTTGCTTCTTGCAAATCTTGCCGTGTGAAATTGGAGTGCATAATCACATCTGCCTTGACAGCTTCAAAGATTTTATCTTCTATAGAAGCAAATTTTTGATCTAAATCAACACTCAGAAGTCCAATACTTATTTGGTTACTCGCCAATCCATTAGTAAAATATCTAGTCGAGTACCTCGAAAATGGAGGTTCGTATTGCCTTTCATATTCTGTTTTCCTTTTTGTTATGATAGATTCATATAAATTTTGAAGAATACCAAAGTAAATGTCTTTTACCGACCTAAATCTGAATTCATAATTGGTTCTTTTGGAAAAAATATCAAGTCGCCAATTAGTGTTCAAAGTATCTTTAATAGATTCGTACTGGTTTTCTCCAGTTAATTGATATTCAAACTTTTTAATAGCCTGGGATGGATTTCTAATTGTTGATGGCTTAATTAATTTGGAAAACTTGTTTTTAATGATATTTTCAAGACTGTCAAGATTAAAAGATCCTACCACTATAGCAGCTTGTAAATCTGGTCGATACCAGTCCTGATAAAAATTCTTTAAACGGTCAATATTAATATTTTTTACAGCTTCAATACTTTTATTTATGTCTTTGGAAGGAAAGGAGGTATTTCGAAGAATAATATCTCCTTCTTTATTGTATAACCAATTACTATATGCATCCGTAGGTCGTAATTCACCGAGTATGCTTCCTTGGTGCATATCAAGGCGTGATGAATCAATTAGAATACTTCCAGCCCATTGTTCCAAAACAGTTAAACCAAGTTGGAGTTTCTCCTTATTACTATTAGGAATGAACAAATAATAACTAGTGGAAAGTCTGCTGGTGTGAGCTCTGTGATCAATTCCTTGAAGACTAAGCATCGTTACCAGATCTCTATATTTCTCTACGTCCCGAACAGCCAAGTGTTCTAAAAGATGAGCGTACTCGGATTGATCTTCATCTTCATGAAATCTTCCTGCTTTAACGATCATTTTCATAATTACTTCTCCTTTTGGATCATCATTATTCTTTAGGTAATAAGTAAAACCATTATCAAGTTTACCAAATCTCACGGTACTATCTAGTGTAATAGGCCTATCTGAAAGTCTTGTCTTTGAGACTTGTCCGTAGGAAAAAAATGTACTTAAAATAAAGCTTATTGAGTAAATTAATTGTCGATTAATAACCATCATTCTGAATTAGATTTGGATTTTTGGAAATTTCTTCGCTCGGAATAGGATAAAAGCCATCGGTTATTTCCCAGGTAGGACTATTATTAAAAATAGTATCTATGTAACCATTTCTTTTTAGATCAAACCAACGATGACCCCATTCTGTAAATAATTCCTCACGGCGTTGGGTATAAATTTCTTTCAGTAATGCCTCGCCAGAAATGGTGGGATTAATTTCTGCTACTAAGGGTAAATTTGCTCGCTTACGAATCACATCAAGATCCTCGACTGCCTCCTGAGTTTTATCCATTTTTAACCTGGCCTCAGCGCGAATCAGGTATTGCTCTGCTAATCTTAAGACCATTGAATACTCCTGGATAGGAAATTGGGAACTTGCACTGATTTTATATTTATGGCTGAAATATGCATTTAAAGATGCATTATACCCAATCCATTTTTCCCGACGAAGATCATTCTCATTGAATTCTGCAACTAGAGATTCATCAAGTTTTAGCGTAGAAAAGAAAGAAAAAAATGGATCGATAACGAACATACTACCATCATTCGTATTGGAAGCAATACCACCACCTCCAATCGGTGAGATTTGCCATATGGCCTCACGACTATTAGCAAGGAAGACATCGTCAAGGTTTTCCAGAATTTCGTAGGAAGCCGTCTCCTGTATGACTTCAGTACTCAATCTTTCGGTCTCTTGCCACTCTCCCAGAAACAAATACACTCTTGCTAGAAATGCCTTGGCCACAAATTTATTCACGCTGGTCTTTTCAGAATTTCGATAAGATGTATTTAATATTTCAGATGAGAACTGGAGATCATTTTCAATTTGAGTATAAATCTCTTCTTTTTCTACCTGTGGTTTAAGTGCATTGACTCTATAATCTGTATTTAGAATGAGTGGAACTTTATCATATAGATTAACTAAGTAGAAATAGGTAAAAGCTCTTACAAATCTTGCCTCTCCTTCCAATTGTTGTTGTAACTCTACATCAATGGAAGTAGAATTTGTCAGACCCTCGATAAAAGAATTGCACAAATAAATAATGTTATAAGCACTTGACCAAAGGTCCAAGTTACCGGGATTAGTAGGGGCAATTTCGTGATCCTGGAATTCCATCATATTGAGATTCACAGAATTGAAATACTGAACATTATCTGATGATAATCCAGCCAATACCGTGACGCTGGATCTAGAACCACTTGAGAAATCTGCCTGATATAGTTCATTATAAATGCCATTCATGGCACTGATTGCGGTTTGATCATTGCTAAAAACTTCAGTTCTCACTAATTTATCTGTAGGAGCATCTATGGATACCTGATCCTCACAGGAAAAGTTAAAGCTAAGAAGTAGTAGAATGAAAGTTTGAATAATTATCCTGTTGATTTTCATTGTTATTATTTTAAAAGTTGATTTGAGCTCCAGCGGTAACGGTTCGAAGATTGCCTATGAAATTGCCATCGTAAGAATTTTCGGGATCCATTCCACCATACGATGTTATAGTCCAAAGGTTTTGCCCATGTAAAAACATATTAAACTTCTGTATTCCTATGGTTTGAAGGAACTTTCCTGGAATATCATAGCTAACTGTTAGGGTTTTTAAGCGAACAAAAGACCCATCTTCAATAAAACGCGAACTATTAATAGCATTGGAAAATGCTAAATTTCCCTGATAAGACTGGGTTGGAGTTTGGTAGTCATCTGAAGAATAATTTGAGAGGATGTTTTGTGCTCTCCCTGCATTGTAGTAAATCAGCTTCCCATTTTGCTTTACGAATTCCCACAAAAATTGTAAAGAGAAGCCTCGATAGGAAAAATTATTGTTCAAACCTCCAAAGAATTCTCGGGTACGATCTTCTACAATGGTTCTGTCCTGAAAGTCTAGCCTGTCATCTCCATTCACATCCGTGAAGGAATAGTAGCCGGTTTCTGAATCTATTCCGGTGTAGTCATAATTCAATGAAATGTTGAGTGGTTCTCCCTCACGGTAAGTATTGGCATAGGAAGACTGCTCAATACCGGGATAACTCAGGAGTTCATTTTCAGGAAGACTTATATTGAAAGAAGTCTGCCATCTAAAGTTTTTATTGTTAAAATTGATACTATTGAACTCCAGCTCAAATCCCCTGTTTTCTACAGTAGCAGGTAAATTAGCCTGCACAGACCCGAAACCTGTAATGGCCGGAAGTGGATATCCTACTAGCTGATTTGAAGAACGGTTACGATACCAGCTTAAACCAACATTCATCCTATTTTTCCAAAAAGCAAGGTCAAGACCCACCTCCATTTTCTTATTAACCTCCCAGGAATAATCTGGGTTTGCAAGTGAGGTAGGGTATAAGCCTCCAGGACCTCTGGTTGCTTCATAGGCATCGAGGTATCCATAATCTCCTATTTGGTCATTACCCGTGCTTCCATAACTCGCTCTTAACTTACCTAAAGAGATAAAGGGAAATACGTTATTAAAGAAATCTTCCTCAGAGAAGATCCAGGCTGTTCCAATGGCACCGAAATTGGCGAACCGGTTATTGGGACCAAATCTGCTCGACCCATCCCTTCTTCCTGTTAAATTGAGATAATATTTTTTGTCCCAGTTCATCCCAATACGGGCAAATACCGCTGCATATTTATATTGGATGTTTGAGCTTTTGGCATTAAGAATATCCTGCGCAGCAGCAAGGTTGCCAATGAGTGCCTCAGAGGCATAATTGCTTCCTTGTAAACTTTGACGTGAACTGTTGTTTTCCTGAAAAGTGGCACCAAGTATGGAATTTACTTCAATTTTGCCAATATTGGTATGATAGGATAATTGTGGCTCTATGATCCAAGATTTTCTTACAGAACTTAAATGGGCAGACCTATTTACTGGATTTCCAGCTGGATTATAAGATCTTGAAGGCAATCTCCATAATTCATTGCTATCATACCGTGTGTATCCAAAACCTGATTTTATTTCGAACCCCGGTAACATCTCGTAAGAAATACTTGTACTTGTAATCAGGTTATTAGTACCGATATCATTACTATTGAAATATCCTTCTAAGGGGTTTGCAAGTCCTGCTTCTGCCCATTCAGACCAGTTTAGCGTTCCGTTGGGATTAAGTAAAGCTGGTGCATTGGGTGGAAGCAGATTTAGCCTGCTGAGTTTAAGATCTCCGGTAATCTCATTCCTATCTATACCATAATTTAAGGAAGCTGTAATTTTGAACTTCCCATCTTCAGAAAAATGATTCAGACTCATATTTCCTGTGATTTTATGGTATTGATAATCTCCGGGATAGACAGTTCCTTGTGAAAACCATGAACCACCCAATCTGAAAGACGTTTTATCATTCCCGCCACTAAAAGTCAAATTAGCATTGGTAACTTCAGCATTTCCTCCAAATGCATATTCCTGCCAGTTTGTATATCGTTCTGGGTCCCAAAGCACAAGATCATATGCATTTCTTTGGGTAGGTTCAACACCGTCATTTTCAAAAGCGGTTTTTCTGATAGCCAGGTATTCTGCCGTTCGAAGTAGATCCAATTTTTTAGGTACTGAAGATATCCCGGTATAGGTGCGTATTTCCAGACCGGTTCCCGCCTGCGCACCGATTTTGGTAGTAATAAGAACCACTCCATTAGCTCCTCTGGAGCCGTAAATAGCCGTTGCATCTGCATCTTTTAAGACTTCAATACTTTTAATATTTGAAGGATTCAAGTTGTTTAAAGGGTCAAGCCCTGAATTGCCCAAAAGTGAGTTAGTTTCTACAGGCACTGCACTAATAGGCACCCCATCAATAATATATAATGGATAATTTCCTTCCGTTCTAAGACTATTAATGCCTCTAATACGAATTGTGGAAGCCGCTCCAGGGTTGGCTCCTCCTGATGTTATCTCAACACCCGCCATTCTGCCTTGGAGTGCTTGTAAAGGACTCACTACTGGCTGTAATTCTATTTCCTCAGCTGTTACTCTAGAGATATTACCTGTACTTTCCTTACGGGTGGTGTTATAATACCCAGCATTTATTTGCACCTCGCCAAGCGTGGCGATATCTTCCTCTAATTGTACATTAATTACAGCTTGGTTACTTACCTGCTCTTCGTGACTTTTGTACCCAATAAAAGAGAAAACCAATATGGCATTCTCGCTGGCAATAATACTATAATCTCCGTCTAGGTTTGTGAGAGTACCTCTTGAAGAACCTTTTAAGGTAACGGTGACGCCTGGAATTGCAATGCCGTTATGATCTATTACTTTTCCTGAGACTTCCTGTTGGAGAAGATGTGGTGACCTAAGATTTGCTGCCGTAGCAACTTGTGCTAGAAATAAAAGCATTCCAGCAATAATAATTAACGCCAACCACTTAAGGCGCGTATACTTATTTTCCATAATATTGTAATGTGTTAAATGAAACAATTGTTTTATTTAAGCTATAGCCTTCCCTGTTCGACGCCAATCTTACTTAAGGGAAGGCTTTTTGCTTTTACCCGCTAAAACGGATTTTTCATTTTCTATTCTTCATAGATTTCAATTTTTATTAATAAGGCTAAAACAAATTTTGAATACTATTATTTACCCCTAATTTTTAACCCAAGCCTTTAAATCTCATATTGAGATATAGGCTTATCCCACCCAACTACCGTTGCAACTTTTAGGGAATACAACAGTAACCCACGGGATTATTCGCTTTTCTTGTTCCCGCCAAACAAGCTTAGTACAATACACTCCATACAGAAATGCCGGCCGCTTTGGCCTAAAATTAGAATGTTAGGGTAGTAAATCTTATTGCGAGACTTAAACTATATGGAAGAAATAAGCGCTTTAGAATGTTTAAGAAGAGACATTGCCAGAATACAAAAAGGGCATGAAACTCAACTTATTGTACTAGAGGTACTGGTATACCCACACACAAATAAGAGAGCTCACACCCCGGGTTGTGAGCAATCTGCTTATTCTCTCGTGTGTTTAAAAATTACCAGTTTTCTAGTACGAGATTCAAAGCGAATGCTTCTAATATTTACTTTAAGAAGTATCGCAAATATAAAAATTAAATCATTTTGATCTAACTATCAGCTAAATAACAAATTTTATTCTAATGTTACAAGCTCTTGTAACATTTTTTATCCAAAAATTTCTTGTATTTACTATTCAAGTAAATTTATGAAGGATTTAGATTTAAAACGTCAAAGAATTTTCGGCAAGCATATTAAAAGGCTACGAGAAGAAAAAGGTCTAAGTCAAGATGATATTGCGGCAAAATGTAGGGTTACAAAAGGTAGCTTAAGTGTAATTGAGAATGGAAAAAGAAATTTTTCCTTTTCAACTTTATTAGCTTTGGCAAAAGCATTAGAAGTAGATCCTAAGATTCTTCTTGATATCAATTTCGAATTATATTCTGAATAATCAGAATAATTACAGATCGTTATGAACTTTCTGTAATCCTAACTTAATTAGAATATAAAATTAATTTCTTCCCAGAAATAAAGATAGCTTAGTTTACATTTCCGTTAATTGCTACTTTTTAAGTATAATGAAAACTTACGCTTATCTCAGATAATTTTTAAATAAATTAATATATTATTGTCTATATAACGAGTTGCTATCAAGCTAAAAAAACATCGCGAATGAATTACAAATTGAGCCAATCTGAACTCAAGGAAATTTTGGAAAAAGCTGAAAACAAATTATTCAACTCAAAACGGATTAAATTCAAAAAATGTAAAGATTGGCGGAAAGACAACGTACCGAACGAGGCGGGAATTTATGCCATTTTCGAGAATGACAATAATTTAATTTACGTTGGGGAAAGCGGAAATTTAAAGGATAGAATGAATGAGATTAATAGAACTGTTAACCATTCGTTTAGAAAGCAATTCGGACATTTAAGATACAACGGAATTAAATCAAGAAAGAAGTTCACGGACGATATTGAAATCCTTTTAGATGACTATTTTGCAGAAAATCTTTTTGTTTCATTTTTACCAATAAATTTTGGGCGATTAGAAATAGAAACTTATTTAATAAGTAAGTATCAAGAAAAAGTAATTAATTCAGTTAAAAAAAGAAAATAATGAATAGTCTATTAATTGGTGGAGCCCAAAATACAGGGAAAAGTCAAGCGATTTACAGAATTGCAAACACTTTGTTAACCAAAGGATTTAAAATTATCGCAGGTTCAATTCCTGCAACTTTCAACGATTTTATGGTGGTCTTGAAAGGAAAAGATAATAGTGGAAAAGAGGTTACAGTAATAATCAATTCAGCCACAGACACAGAAGATATTATTAAAGACTTTAAAAAGTTTTTTGATGCAAATGGCATTTACGATATTCTTATATCTTCAGTTCGAGATGACGATTATTACCCAAGAAAAAAGTTTTTTAAAATTATGAAATTGAATGGACAAGATGACTTCGTTTTAGAGATTCCTTTCGCAAAAATTACAAGAATCAAAAAATATAGAGCAAAACCGCTAAAGTGGTTCGCTGACAATATGGATACTTTTATCAATCACACTTTAAAAAACAATCCATTCAACATCGGATAAAAGCCAGATGGCAACAACGTATAAAAACAATAGGGCAATTGGCACTTAACCCAATGTTTCAGGCACTTTTTCGAGGTCGCCAAATTTTTAAATTTGGCTTATTGAAAAAAAAGATAATAAGAAAAAATTTAAAAATACGGCTTGTGTTCAACCGAATGGTTCGTGCGTTTTTTTCGCCCTACTGTTCTTATACAAACCGTCAGACTGTCTAATAACCTATTTAGTAACTTTGATATTCGGACAGCTGTCTTTAAAGAAATCAAATACTCAATTCTAAGGTGGGGGGTTAGTTTTGAGTTAATAGACAGACTGCAGTTACCTATAAACTAAAATTCCAGTACTTAGTCAAGAACGTTTCATTTTGCTGGAACCTCACAAAATATGAAGAGAATACTACTGCACCGCATCCAATCGCATTGATAATCCCGAAAATCTAAATAATCGTCCTATTTTTATATATTTGTGTCAAACATTTCTAAACAATGACAGAAATAGGAAAACTCTTGGACAAAAAATCAGTTAATAAAGCTGAAATATCAAGAAGAACAGGAATAAGTGCATCTCGATTAAGTGAATTAAGTTTGAAAAGTTCTACTCGCCTGACGGCGGTAGAGCTTTATCTTATTGCTCTTGCAATTGATGCTAAACCATCTGTCGTTTTAGAAGAAGTTTGTAAAAATTTAAAATTAGAGGCACAATAGATAATGGCAATTATAACTTTCAAAGTTTCAGCTAGAGCGGGTAAATTATTTGGCAGAGAGAATTTCTCTAACCCAGAAGGTGCTATTATTGAATTAGTAAAAAACTCTTATGATGCTGATGCAAAAAATTGTCTTGTACTTTTTGATATTCCAACGAAAAATATAAAAGATAGCGATGGAAGAGAAATCGAAATTCCTGTAAAAGAAAAAAGCATCTTATATATTATAGACAATGGTGAAGGAATGACTGAAAATATCATTAAAAATCATTGGATGCAAATTGGAACTGGCAATAAAGAGAAGGATTATATATCTGATGACAAACGAACCAAAACAGGTGCTAAAGGAATTGGACGTTTTGCTTTGGACAGACTTGGGCTTGAAACACAAATGTGGACACTTTCCAAAAACGCAAAAGACGATATTGGTTCTTTCTGGAAAATGGATTGGAATCAATTTGATGATTCTGACAAAGCAATTTCACAGATTGAAGCGGAATTAGAGCCTGTAAAAATTGATTTAAAAGAAAAGATTAGAAGCCTTACAAATAATAATCAGCTTTTAGAACCTATTATAAGAGATTTAAACTTCGAGAGAGGTACAATCATAAAAATAACAAACTTAAAAGATGATTGGTTTAATGAAGAAACATCATCTGTCTTTAAAAGTTTAGAAGCATTAATTCCACCAAAAGAACTTAATATTCCTTTTGAAGTTTACTTCAAACATTTTCAACAATCTAAAGAATTTGGAAAAGTTGAAACAGCTTTTTTTAATGATTTCGATTATAAATTAAAAGCGACGTATAATGCGAAAACTTTGAATGTAGATTTTGAGATTACAAGAAATGAAATAGATATTAAATCATTAAAAAAGAATTATCCAGAAGTTTATAATACTAAAAATCATCCTTATGATTTAGAAACCCTTGAAAATAAAACTTTTAACTACTCCAAGTCGATTGATAAAATTTTAAAGTGGAAGCTAAATGACTCTAATAGAAAATTATTAAAAGATGTTGGAAGTTTCAATTTAACTTTTTATTATTTAAAATTTTCAAACTCAATCAAAGAAGGCTATCCTTTTAAGACAGTTGTAGCTCGTGAGCGAAAGTCAACTTTAGAACGTTTTGGGGGAGTTAAGATTTATAGAGATTCTTTTAGAGTGAGACCTTATGGAGACCCAACTAATGATTGGTTAAAGTTAGGTGCTAGAGTCGCTCAAAGTCCTGCTGGTGCAGGACAAAGAATTGGTGATTGGCGAGTAAGACCGGAGCAAACTGCTGGTATAATTACTATTTCAAGAATGAACAATCCACTTCTAATTGACAAATCAGATAGAGGTGCGCTTCAAGAGAATGATGCTTTTGATACATTCAAAACAATTATAGTAGCAGTTATCCACGAATTCGAATTTGACCGAACGAAAATGCTAAATCCTTTGTTTCTAGAGAATAAAAAGGCAAAAGAACTTAAAAGAGAAAAAGAAATTCAAAAAAGAGCGGAAGCACTTGCCGACAAAATAGTAGAAAAAAGGAAGGAATTAGAAGAGTCTATTTATGGTAAAATAGGAAAAGTAGACTTATTTCAAGAAAAAAAAGAACAGGAAGAAAAAAAGACTTACGAAGAAGCTTTTAAAGATACTTTTAAAGCTATTGATGATGAAAAGGCAGAACAAGAGAACCAAGAAATTGTTCAAGTAAGGTCATTAGCAAGCTTAGGACTTGTTGTTTCATCTTTTGCTCACGAGCTCAAGGACATAAGGGATGATTCTATTGAAATAAAAAGACTTGATAAAATATTCAACAAAATTATACCCGAAGAAATTAAAAAACAAATTGAATACGAAGATGGTAAAGATATTCTTGAACTACTAAATGAAAATTCAGACAGAATAATTCATTGGGTTGATTACGCTTTAACAGCTATAAAAAAAGATAAGAGAACCAGAGGTAGTTTTAAGTTTTCAGGGTTCTTGAAGTCTTTAAAAACATCTTGGAGTAAGATTTTTAAAAAGAAAGATATTACTTTAGAAATTTTCGACAATTTAAAAAATTCATCTTATGATTTTAGAGCTTTTGAAATGGATATATCAACCATTTTCACTAATCTCATTAATAATTCTATTGATTCTTTTAATAATTTGACTGAGATACAGGAAAGAATTATAGAAATAAATGTAGCATTCAAGAATGAATATATTGAGATTTTGTACTCTGACAATGGTGTAGGTTTAGATTCTGTTTTCGAAGATAAAGAGGAAATATTCTTGCCCTTTAAAACCGCAAAAAGAGATAGAAAAGGAAAAGAAATTGGTACGGGTTTAGGTATGTATTTAGTAAAATCTGTAATTGATGATAACAATGGAACTATTGATATTTTAGAACCTGAAAAAGGTTTCTCTGTTTTAATATCATTCCCAACTAGAAAAAAATAAATTATGGCGGCGAAATATAAAATTGGATACATTGACGAAGATGTAAAACAAGTGAAGAAGTATCAAAGAAGATTTAGGGATTTTGAAATAGAAATTATCGGTTATGACTTTCAAAAAGGCATGAGTTTAGAAGAGCTTATGTTTCAGGTATATTCATCTCCTATTGATTTATTAATGATTGATTATAAATTAAGAGAAACAAATCTAGTTTCATTTAATGGTGAAGCTGTAGAAAGTGAATTTTATGATAAAAGACCACTATTCCCTTATATTATTTTTACAAATAAAGTTGAACAAGCTGAACCTTTTGTTGAAGACTGGAGTAAAATTTTCGACAAAGAGGAGATTTTTAGTGAGGAAGAGGAAGACAAAGAAAAAGTTCAACATTTCATAACAACACTTATAAAAAAAATAGAGCAATACAGAGGCCATATAGAAAAGAAAAAAAATACCATTTCAGAATTATTGCTTAAAGGACAAGCTGAAGGCTTAAGTTCAACCGAAGAAGACAAGTTAATTTCTTTACAAAGGGAACTTAGAGGTTTGGACAAAACAAAGACAAAAGAAGTACCTGAAAAATTGATTGCATATGATAAATTAGAAGATTTGTCTAAAACACGTAAAGAAGCAGAAGCATTCTTACAATCATTAATTGAAAAAAGTAAGAAAAAATGAATGTAAGAGAATTGCTACCTGTTAGACGACCAATTCCAACAAAATCACCAAAAGAAGGTAAATGGACAGAACATAAACCTGATTTACAAGAAGATTTTAATTTTCATTGTGGCTATTGTGGCTCTTATGATGGATATAGGCATACTTGGTTTGAAGTAGACCATTTTATTCCAAAATCATTGTTCATACCTCTTGGAAATATATCAACAGTAGAATACACAAACTTAGTTTATTCTTGTAAATTTTGTAACAATAATAAATTATCAAAATGGCCTTCAAATGATGTGAGAATACCTAATCAAAATAATGAAGGGTTTGTAGACCCTTGTGATAAAGATTTTGATAAACATTTCTATCGTACAAATGATGGCGGAATAATGTGGAAAACTGATTTAGGTAAATGGATGTGGAAATATGCCTTTAAATTTGATGAAAGAAATTATGCTGTAAAGCTTCTTTGGGAAGTAAATCAAATAAGAAAAATAGTTTTAGCCTATGCCAAGCAATTATCCAAAATGGATATTCGTACGGAAGAGTATAAATTAGTGCATAGGGAGGCAGGTGATTTGAGTTTTAAATATGTATTAGTTCATAATGAACTAATGAATCACTATAATAGCTTATAATTTAATGATGAATAAAAAACATACAGGTTCATATTACACGCCATCTTATTTGGCAAGTTTTATTTCTAAAAGAGTATTAACTCATTTTGAAATCAGAACTCGAATGTCAATATTAGAGCCAAGTGTTGGTGATGGAGCATTTATTTTAGAATTAGAAAAAGAAAAAAACATAAATATTAATTTAACAGCATTAGACATAAATAAAGGTGAGTTAAAAACAGCTTCAAAAAAATGGAGCAAAAAAACAGCTTCATTCGTAGAAACAGATTTTTTAGAATATTCATCTACTAAACAATTTTCAGCTATTATTGGTAATCCACCTTATGTCAAGAAAAACATACTTACATCAAAACAAATTGAATTAAGCAAAGAAATACATAAAAATGAAGACCTAACAGAAGCTTCAGTAAAAAATATTTGGACTACATTTTTAGTGAAGGCAAATACATTGTTGGCTAAAAATGGTGTTTTAGCATTTGTTTTACCTTCAGAATTATTACAAGTTAAATTTGCCGAAGAGATTAGAGAATATTTAAAAAAGGAATTTGAAAGAATTGAAATATTTACTTTTAATGATTTACTTTTTGAGTGTAAAGGACAAGATACAATCGTTCTTTTTGCCTACAAAAAATCTAAAAATAAAGGTGAGTTTTTTGCAAATATTATTTCTAAAGAAGCATTGGAAAAAAATAGCTTCGTTTTAAGAAATAACGCATTACTTGTTTCCTCAAAAGTAAAATGGACGCACCATTTTTTAACCTCTGATGAATTAACATTCATAGACAATTTAAAGAAAGAACTTAGAACTGTAAATGATTATTCAGATTCAAAACCTGGAATTGTAACTGCTGCAAATAAGTTTTTCATTATTAATAAAGAAACTGAAAAACAGTATAATTTATCAAAGTACACGAAACCAATTATTCAAAAAGGACAATTTGTAAATGGAAGTATAGTATTTAGTAATGAAGACTTTCAAGTGCTTGAAGATAATAAACGCCCAACTAAAATTCTACAATTAAATGACAATGACAAGATTTCAAAAAAATTAAGAGAGTATTTAAGCATAGGAGAATTAGATGAAATCCCTAATAGATACAAATGTAAAATCAGAAACAATTGGTATGTCATTCCAAATATATCTGAAAAACCAGATGCATTTTTCTTTAAGAGAAGCCATTTGTATCCTAAGCTTTTAAAAAACAATTCTAGTGCTTTCGTAACAGATTCTGCATATAAGGTTGGAATGAGGAATAGTTATGACTTAAATAGCTTTATATACTCATTTTATAACACTTTGACTCTTCTGCTTTCAGAATTGGATGGTAGATATTATGGTGGTGGTGTCTTGGAACTTATTCCGAGTGAATTTAAAAAGTTACCGATTCCATATTCTGAAATTAACGATAATCAATTTAATGATTTCACTTCTAGTTTTGAGAGTAAATCGAATATTGAACAAATACTAACACAGAATGACTTTAATATCCTCAATCCTACATTAGGAATTAATAATGAAGATATACAAAAGTTAACTGAGATTAGGAATAAGCTGAAAAAGAAAAGATTGCGTGAATGAGTCATCCATTAAAGCCATAAATATTTACAGTCGCATCTTTCAAGCTTTTCCAAAACTGTAAACGAATATGGCTTTGCTAACGCTATAAATTTTGCGGAAAAAGCCAGTAGCTAACATCGGTAAACAGCAAATAGCTGGCATTAGATTATAAGTAATATTTTAGACACCAAGCAACAAATAACTAAGCCGACAAGTTCGCATCCTTACCCAACGCTACTTGCGTTAATCAAGAACGTTGTAGCCAATTTGAAAACACCTATTAATGTGTATTGTATCATCTTCAATTTTTGTTTATTTTTATCATAACCATCTAAATGTTAGTTATGTATGGAAAAAATTAAACATAATACTGACCCATCGAAAAGATATGAAGGTCCAGATTTTGAAGAATATTGTATTTCAGAAGCTAAATATTTACCTGCAAGTAGAGACAGAACACCTTGTATAACTTGTCCTTTAAATAGTCTGTGTATTCCTGGATTCGAAGAACAAGTTAGAAAACTTCAAAATGGAGAAAATCCAAGTTTGACTGAAGGATGTAATTTTGACCCTGAAAAACTAATTCCTGTAAATCTTTTTGATGGTTTAACAAATGAACAAGTATCTTTTGTCAAAAAGCATATTCCAAACCTTTAAAATCAAATATTATGAAAGACGATGTATCAAAATTACAACTTGAAGCTAAAAAGCAATTAGCACAAAAAGCTGATTTAGTTAGCAAACAGCAACTTGAAGCGAAAAAGCAGTTATCTCAAAAAGCTGATTTGGTAAGTAAACAACAATTAGAAGCTAAAAAACAGCTTTCAAAAAAATCTGATTTAATCAGTAAGCAACAATTAGAAGCTAAAAAGCAATTATCGAAAAAAACCGATTTGGTAGGTAAACAACAGTTAGAAGCTAAAAAACAATTGACAAGTAAAAAAAATCTAAAATAAAACTGGCTACAACAAAGAACTGAGCTAACTTCCAAGTAAATCAACCCATATTTGATATAAATTTTTCATCATATGGAAGTCCTGATTTTGCTATCGCAAAAGCCTGTTTTAGTAACTTGTTACAAACTGCAATAAGCGCTAGCTTTTTACTCTTTCCTTTTGCCACAATTCGTTCATAGATTTCTCGGCATGCCTTATTATGTTTACAAGCGGTAAAACTGCACATGAACAACAGGTTCCGAAGCTTAGAATTTCCTATTTTACTTATCCTGCTTCTTCCTCTTACACTCGATCCAGACTCGCGTATAATGGGAGTGATTCCAGTGTAACTACAAAGTTGCCCCGCATTCTCAAAATTAGAGAAACCATTGGTTATAACTATTAAGTGCATCGCTGTCTTATTTCCCATTCCTGGAATGCTTTTCAACAACGTTAACTGCTTTTGCTGCTCTTCTTTGACCAGAGTCATTAACCTATCCTCAAGAACTTTGATCTCTCCCTGAATACCTTTTAAAGACCGATGAAGGGAATGATAAACAGCCTTCGAAGGTTTGCCTAAGGTTCGTTCTCCATGCTCCTTGTTTTTCAACGCAGTGCTTTGTTTGGTATAGAGATCAATCATACTTAATAGCTGTAAGCATTCTGCCTGATGCTTGTTTTTGGCCGTATATAAAGGCACTTCGTTTATCGTGGCATATTCACATATCGCCTTTGCATCAGACTTGTCTGTTTTGACTTTAGATAGCTTCATCTGAATAAATCTTTTGACCGATAAAGGATTTACTACAGAAACCAATACCCCTTGCTCATAAAGGAATTGGGCCAACCTGTAATGATAGTATCCCGTAGCTTCCATAACAACCAATGCCTCTGAAGAAAGCACCTTTAAAAAGTCTTTAAATCCTTTAGAATTATTGGAGAATTGAAAATACTTCCCTTCTGAACTTACTAAATCAAACACATCTTTGCTGATGTCTACTCCATAAATTTGTTTACTTTTATTCATAATATAAATAGATTAAGAAAGGACACTACCTTGGTTTCATCGACTTGAAAACGAGATCTAGGTCTCATAGAACTGAACGAAATTAAAGTAGAAAAGAGAGGGGATTATCAATGTTGACGGAATCCAAAGTTCCTACGGTTAATTTAACCTTACTCCTCTCTTTTGTTCTTTCTGATTATTAATAAAATTTAGGAAATTTAAACTTAAGTCGGTTAAGCGCAAATAGCGGGTATTCCAATAAATTTTGATACTCTAAAGGGCAAAAAATATACAGCTTACAATTTCGATTCTATATTCCTGATTACTTTCGTTAATTAATATACATATTCGTCTTTAATATATACTTTCTAATTCTAAACGGCTCAATGATTTTTCACATTACACAAGCTATCGCTTCATAAAGCTTTTGTAAGTTAATTTATTAATTGTAATATTGCAATTAAATAATTAAGTAAATGGGATTAGCCAAAACAGAAATTTTTACCGATCTGCAAAATGAGATTGCCTTATTCGCTAAAGTATTTGGTCACCCAGCAAGGGTCGCTATTCTAGAACAACTCTTTAAAATAAACACTTGTTATTGTGGCGATCTGGTAAAGGAAATAGGACTTGCTCAACCCACCATTTCTCAACACTTAAAAGAATTAAGACATTTGGGATTAATTAAAGGAAATGTAGAAGGAACGAGTGTTTGCTATTGCATTAACACCGAAAATTGGACTAAAATGAAAGAAACAATGTCACAATTTCTAAATCAAGATATTTCTACAAAAGAAGAATGCTGCTAAAATATTTTACACTAATTAATTGTATAATCGCAATAAACAAATATTCTATATGACTTCACATAGAACTACACTATTTAAGAAAATAGAAATCACTATAAATTCATTGAATTTAGACAACATATCGAAAGAACGAAAAGAAGTTTTGCAACCACTAATTGAATTTATCAGAACAAAAGTAAATAACACTCAAGAAATTAGAATAAATTTCATTTGCACACACAATTCACGTAGAAGTCATTTATCCCAAGTTTGGGCACAAACAATGGCTCACTATTTTGATATTAAAAATGTTTTTTGTTATTCAGGAGGAACTGAATCTACCGCTCTTTTCCCAATGGTTGCAGAAACTTTGGGAAATTCAGGCTTTGAAGTCAAAATAATTTCAGAAGGAAATAATCCTATTTACAGTATTAAATATGCTGAAAATGAACATCCTATTATTGGGTTTTCAAAAACATTGGATGATGATTTTAACCCAAAATCAAAATTCGCAGCTATTATGACTTGCTCACAAGCTGATGGAGGTTGTCCTTTTATTGCGGGGGCGGAAAAACGTATTCCAATAACTTTTGAAGACCCAAAAGCATTTGATAATACACCACAACAGAAAGAAAAATACAATGAAAGAAGTCTGCAAATTGCAACTGAATTATTTTACATTTTCTCTCAAATCCAATCTTAAAAATGACTACAAAAAAATTAAGCTATCTGGACAAAAACCTGACTTTGTGGATATTTGTAGCAATGTCTGTTGGAGTAGGACTTGGGTATTTTATACCAACATTTCCCAATATTATAAACTCATTTAGTAGCGGAACAACAAACATCCCGATTGCAATTGGTTTGATATTAATGATGTATCCACCCTTGGCAAAAGTCAATTATTCACTTTTACCAAAAGTTTTTAGAAACACTAAAATCCTTTCTATTTCACTTATTCTCAATTGGATAATTGGACCCATTTTGATGTTTATATTGGCAATCACTTTTTTAAGAGATTATCCGGAATATATGGTCGGACTAATTTTAATTGGTCTGGCACGCTGTATCGCAATGGTTTTGGTATGGAACGATCTTGCAGAAGGAAGTAGTGAATATGGAGCAGGTTTAGTTGCTTTGAACAGCATTTTTCAAGTCTTTGCATACAGTTTTTATGCATGGATTTTTATAACAGTACTTCCTCCATATTTTGGATTTGAAGGTGCTATTGTGGATATCTCAATAGGAACGATTGCAGAAAGTGTTGCAATCTATTTGGGAATTCCATTTGTAATGGGAATTTTAAGCAGATTAATATTAGTAAAACTTAAAGGAGAAGATTGGTACACAAATAAATTTATTCCGACAATTTCGCCAATAACTTTAATTGCGCTTTTATTTACAATTGTGGTAATGTTTTCGCTAAAAGGAGAATTGATTGTAGAAATTCCAATGGACGTTGTGATTATTGCAGTTCCTTTGCTTATTTACTTTACGCTAATGTTTATCATTGGATTTTTCGTTACCAAAGCATCAGGAGCGGAATACGATAAAACGACAGCGGTAGCTTTTACAGCAGCGGGAAATAATTTTGAATTGGCGATTGCAGTTGCCATTGCAGTTTTCGGACTAAATTCAGGACAGGCATTTGCAGGAGTAATTGGCCCATTGGTGGAAGTGCCTGCATTAATTTTGTTGGTTCGAGTTTCATTTTGGTTACGAAAAAAGTATTACTCTACAACCAACGTTTAAAGCCATGCACATTTGCTATTAAAACCGAGCCAATGTTACATCAAAAATGTAAAAGAGTATGGTTACCCACAAGCAGAAAAGCCCACCGCGCATTAGGCACATTTGGTTTTTTCCGACACACAAACCCAACCCTGTAAAACCAAAAAAGCCTAATTTCTCCAACGCTTGATCACAAACAGAAAATAATTGAAAATAAATTTGGAGACCTCCCCTATACCGACCCCATCTTTGTAGTGTAATTAATTTTAATAATTAAAATCTAAAAAAGATGAAACGACAAATTGAAGTATTTACAGCTGGATGCCCAATATGTGAACCAGTAGTAAAAATGGTAAAAGAAATGGCTTGTGACTCTTGCGAAGTAACAGTATATAATACTATTGAGCAATGTGACTCTAAAATATGTATTGACAAAATGAAGGGATATAATATTACTTCTTTGCCTGCAGTAGCCGTAAATGGTAAATTGCTTACCTGTTGCAAAGATAGAGGAGTAAGTAAAGATGAATTAATCGCTGCTGGAATTGGAAAAGCAATATAAAAAGAAGTTGCTAAATTTATCATCAATATATTCCAAACGCTTATTTACAGCGTTTGGAATATAATTAACTGAAATCATTATGCTACCAAAGGATTTGACTAAAGACCTAAAAGACCGTTTGAATTCCATAAAAGGACAGGTTGAGGGCGTAATAAAAATGCTCGATGAAAGCAATGACCCTGCCCAAATATTAAATCAATTTAAAGCGGTTAATAAAGGCTTTGATAAAGCGCAACACCTACTGCTAGACGAAGTGTTCAGAAAAAGCTTGGCAATCAAAATTGCGGAGGCATTAGAAAGTTGCCCTGGCAATTGTGGACAGGAAGAAAAAATTGCTGTGATTAGAAAACAATTCCCTGATTTGAACCTATATGAGCTTACCGACAAAATGAAAGAAATTGAAACTATTTATGAATTTCTACAAACAAATACAGAAGAAATTATGCAAACTATAACGTTAACAATTGACAATATGGTTTGTCAAGGATGCGCCGAAAAAATAACAGACATTTTAAAAGATTTAGATGGAATTAAAAAAGTAAGAACCAAAGCGATGAAGAAATCGGTACAAGTGGATTTTAATCCTAACAAAATAAGTGAATCAAAAATAGAAACTATCTTGACCAATTCGGGATATGAACCCAAAAAGTTAATTATATGAAAGCTGCTTTCTACTCTTCATTTTTAATGCTATTTGTGCTTTTATCAGGATGTGATGAAAAAAGTAATAAAAGCAAGCTTACAGATGCAAATCAAGCTAATAACGTATCCGTTGAGGTTTCTATTGAAGGGATGAGCTGCATGGCTTGTGTAGCGAAGGTAAAAAAAACACTTTCTGATTTAAACGGCATAAATGAAGTAAACGTTAGTCTTGAAAACAAAAGTGCCACTATACAATACAATCCAGATAATATTTCATTAAATAAAATAATGCAATCTATTGATGAGATTGGATATAAAGCCAGAAATGTGAAAAAATTATCTAAATGAATCTGGAGCATTTTTTAAATGAATTTACCGCTACTTTTCAAAACGGTTCAATATTCAGTTTAGGTATTGCTTTTATAGCAGGATTGATTTCAAGTGGTGTTTGCCCTTGTACATTACCTGTTGGTCTTGGATTTGCAGGTTATGTGGGAAGTACTTCTGTTCGAGAATCAAAAACAGGATTTGCAGTAACTTTTTCATTTTTTATAGGCATTGTATTTTGTTTGACATTATTAGGAGCCATTGCTGGTTATTCTGGTGTTTTCCTGACTGAGGTATTTGGCAAATATTGGGCTTTAAGTATGGCAATAATATCGTTAATCGCTGCGGCAATTGCGTTTTACGGACCCTATTTACGTGTAAGACAACTTGAATCTTTACGAACACCAGGAATTGGAGGGTCATTTATTTATGGATTTATATTTAGTTTAGGCACATCAGCCGCTCCTTTATTGCTTTTATTATCCTTTGCGGTTGCAAAAGCAAGTTTACTTTATGGTTTACTTCTAGCTTTCAGTTTTGGTATTGGTAGAGGACTTCCTTTTTTAGCAGTTGGCTTATTTTCAAGTTCTGTTTCGAAACTCGCAAAATTATCTTGGTTAAGAAAAAGTATTCAAATAATTAGTGGGATAACTCTACTTTATTTAAGTTTTTATTTTTTCAGGGTTTTTAGTTTCTATCTATAATGAATAGAGACAATACATAAATGATAGTCAATGCTAAAGCCATACACATTTGCAATTCGCACCAGCCTACGCTACGCCAAAAATTGCAAAAGAGCATGTTTTTGCTGACGCTAAAAAAAGCTAATCAGTAGACAACACTAGAGTAGGTATAGAGTGAAAAGTACTATTTTAGAGTCTAAGCAACAAAATCACAGAATCTACAATTTCGAGTCTTTACAACAAGCTACTTGTGCTCATAGATACCCTTATAAAGAAGGATATAAGTGAGTCGTAAAGAGATAGTGTAATTAAAAATTTATTACACTATCCAAAGCATCATCTGCATCTCTATGGATAAAATTTGACTGATAATTTAAGGTTGTCTTTAAATCGCTATGCCTATATAATTTTTGCAGCATCAATGGATGGATTCGGTCACCAGCAATATTTCCGAAACTGTGTCGCGCGATGTGATTAGATAAATTTTTGTCAATGTTGCATTCTGTAGCGATGCGCTTCAAATACTTATTAAAGAGTTTAGTAGCATTTCTTGTTTTCTTAAATATATCCTCAATATTAGATATCTCTACAGATCTAAGAAATGGAAAAACATAACCATTGTTTTCATCCTTACCTTTTTTGTATAGATTTAAGATTTTAATTGCTTTTTGAGGTATTTTTAAACTAACGGGCTTTTCATTTTTGTGCATCACATAAAGAAGTCTGTCATCTTTAAAATCTGACCATCTTAGTTGAACAGCATCGGAAATTCTAATACCTGCAAAATAAAACGCAATTAGCCACACGTTTTTGGTATGCCAAATAGAAGTATTTGGTTCTAATTTTAAGATTTCAATTTTTTCAATTTCTTTAGAAGTAAGACCAATTTTATGGCTTGAACCTATACGTATTTTTTCTTTTTCTCCACCAAAGGGATAGAACTTCGCATCAACAACCCCAGTTTTGATAGCTTTGTTAAATAAGGTACGAATGAAGATAAGTTGATTTGTAATCGTACGAGTTTTTTGTCCTAAATAAACCAGACAGAAGTCTTTGTATTTATCTAGGAAAGCTTCGTTTATATCCTGAAATTTTAGGGATTTATTCTTTTTGAATTGCTCTATGGAATCTATAAATGAATGGTTGCCTTTTCGTCCATTGCTAACTCGCTCTTTTCTGCGAAGCTTTATTTCTTGAATGCTGATTTCTTTTCCCTTGGCTATGTTAAAGTTTAAAAACTCTTGTAAGTTGTAAAGAATAGATAGTTCAGATTTTACTACAGAAAATGTGCCCCGCTCATATTTGTTTTTTATTCTATCTGTAGCGACAGCGAAGAATGATTTAGAACCTCCTGCACCTTTTAATTTTTGTTTGACTTGCTTAGTCGTGAGTTCTATCTTAGAATCGAAATATATATCATTGGCCTCAGTTAACTTTTTCAACAGGAAATTGTTTAGCTTCTGTGAATAAGGATGTGTTCTTTTTACTTTTCCTGCATTTTTATCCCAATCCTTTTCCAATACATATTGTCCGATAAATTTATAGCTAGTTTTGTAATTGTCGCTAATTCTCAAAGTGAGAGGGGCAGTGCCGTCCTTTCTTTCTTTATTTTTCCTTCGAACAATTTTTATACTAGCCATAATATTATATATAGTTGTAACTATAAAGATAATCAAAAGAATAAAAAGGGGTACAGAATAGGTACAGAATAATTTGATTTTAAACCATTTTTATTGAATATATAAAATATTTTAAACACTGATAACCATTGTATTTGCTGGGTTTTGCTATAATTTAATATATACTAACTTCAATCTCATAACCCGAAGGTCACTGGTTCGAGTCCAGTTCCCGCTACTAGAAGAGAAGCCATTTAACTTAAAATAAGTTAAATGGCTTTTTTTATTCCCGAATAATTTCTCGAAATACTATATTCTAATTAAGTTGTAGATATTTCAAATGTTATTCCCTCTCCCTCTCTATTAAGTGTTGGCAAATACTGTAAATTTCATTTGTCTTGTCTGGCAGATTTATTAAAACCTTATAAGGAATTCGCCTTTTTATGTTTAATATCTTTAGCTGCTATTTTACTCATTTATATACGCCTTTAGTCCCATTAATTATAATCAACTGTTAGATATTTATAGAATTCAAGTATACTGTTGTTTCAATAATTATATGGTTGGATTATTATTTTGCAATCTAATATAGTTTACTGGACAAGAGATTACTTAGTTTTTCTGCATTAATTAAATTGAACGAAAACAGTACTACATCTAAATTTCAGCAAAAAAAGTTAAAAATATCTTAAAAATACCCAATTTTGGGTATTTTAAATTCCCTTTTTTCAACTTAATTTAGTCTCCTGTTAATTCGGTAATGGGTGTTATTTTAAGTATTTCAATGTAGGGTAGAAATATTTAAGTCTTATCCAAAAATATATTATCGGAATAGTACTAAAACCTTTCAGTTCGCTGAAAGGTTTTTATTTTTTATATACTTCGTATATGCTTTTTTCATAAGCAGTTTATAGGTTCCATATTGAATAATTCTCAATTGATTTTACTAGCTTTAGGAAGCTAATTATTCAGTATGGAAATAGATATCACAGAATTTCTGATTAAAAGTTTTACAGCTATTCTGTCGGGTGCTTTTATGGGTTTTGAGCGTAAATTTAAAGATAAGCCTGCTGGGTTAAAGACTTATACACTTGTTTCCCTCGGAGCTGCAGTTTTTATTATTATTTCATTACTGTTCGAATCTGTAGATAGTACAGATATGACCCGCATTGTTGGCCAAGTGGTTGTAGGTGTAGGCTTTTTGGGCGCAGGCGTGATACTTCAGGACGGAAAAAACATAAAGGTAAAAGGTCTCGCTACCGCAGCAACCATCTGGTGTAGTGCGGCTGCGGGATGTTTGGCAGGATTCGGCTTATATCTGCCATTGTTATTTTTCACAATTTTTGTAGTGGCAATCAATTTAGTGTTTGGGTATTTGAATGAGAAAGTGAAAAGTCATTCAGATTCAGATTAAGAATTAACATTCAAAAAATAGTCGATAAATGTACGATAAGGACGAATTTA
>Ga0209309_10001190_pt1 | contig 26954 bp, 25 predicted proteins | sample COGITO_mtgs_1204_2_FD_184807 | JGI IMG/M metagenome (GOLD analysis project Ga0209309, IMG submission 184807) | Pelagic marine microbial communities from North Sea - COGITO_mtgs_120412 (SPAdes) (version 2) | ecosystem: Environmental > Aquatic > Marine > Epipelagic ... | reverse complement strand
GCGCCAACTTGCCAAGATCCGAGCCATTGGGCGAAAATTCAACGAAGCTGACGGAAATGTCGTGGTGTTCAAACCGGTCTGAAATACGGGACCTGCGTTCTATCCCGTCTTTGCGGCCAGAGCCCTTGTTTAAGATAACGATTACGCGCGAAGGCTTCATGCTTGATCCATCCTTGATGACCTAAGCAAACGCTTGGGAAAGAGGATAGTTCAGATGTTTCGCGGCAGTTTGGCGTGTTGGAGGGTCAGCTTAGGCGCTGGATTGGCTTGCCTGTGTAGATCGCGTTATCGACCTTAACCGATATCCGGCCATCTGGCATGTCGCGTACGAAAATACCCTGTACGGACACTGTAGAGCCAATTGTAATTGTACGTAGCATTACTTCCTCCCCGAAGAACCTGCAGTTGCAACTTTATAAGCGACTGTTTGCTCAAGTCTAGCAACAAAAAAGTCGATAGCGCAGCATTTTAACGCTTAAAGAAACAGAGGCGTAGGGGCGCTGGCCCTAAAGCCAGTCGCGCAGGATCGGGAGCAGGGGGATGTCCGCAGGGGGCATCGGATAATCTTTCAGCGCATTAGCACGGACCCATTTCAGAGTCTGTCCTTCGCGTGCCTGCGGCGTGCCATTCCATTTGCGGCAGGCAAACAGGGGCATCAGCAGGTGGAAATCATCATAGGCGTGGCTGGCAAAGGTCAGCGGCGCAAGGCAGGACGTCCATGTATCTATGCCCAGCTCTTCCTGCAATTCGCGGATCAGCGCGGCTTCGGGTGTTTCGCCCGCTTCGACCTTGCCGCCCGGAAATTCCCACAGTCCAGCCATGGATTTGCCGGGCGGGCGCTGTGCCAAAAGTACGCGCCCGTCCACATCGATCAGGGCAACCGCCGAGACCAGTACAACCTTCACGAGCGATAGTCCGCGTTGATTTCAATATAGCCGTGGGTCAGGTCGCAGGTCCAAACCGTTGCCTTGCCGTCGCCAAGTCCCAGATCAACACCAATGGTGATGTTCTGACCCTTCATATGCGCCGCCGCCGCCTCTTCCGAGTAGTCGGGGCTGCGCCAGCCGTCTTTTGCGACCTCAACGTCGCCAAAGCGGATCGACAGCCGATCACGATCCGCCGCGGCACCGGATTTACCGATCGCCATAACAACGCGGCCCCAGTTCGGGTCTTGGCCGGCAATCGCGGTTTTGATCAGCGGTGAGTTGGCAATAGCCATGCCGTGCGTCTTGGCATCCGCATCCGTCGCGGCACCTGTGATGGCGATTTCGACGAATTTGGTCGCCCCTTCGCCGTCTTGCACAACCTGATGCGCAAGGTTCAACATGACGCCGTGCAACGCATCAGAAAACGCTTCGCTCTCGCTTGCGTCCACGCCCGACGCGCCGGTCGCTGCAAGGATCAAACTGTCGGAGGTCGATGTGTCGCTATCCACGGTGATGCAGTTAAAGGTGCTATCCGTGTGGGTCGACAGCATCTTTTGCAGGGCAGGTTGGCTAACAACTGCGTCGGTAAAGATATAGACCAGCATCGTCGCCATATCCGGCGCGATCATACCGGAACCCTTCGCAATCCCCGCGATAGAGACTGTTTTGCCGTCAATTTCGACCTCGGCACGCGCCCCTTTGGGGAAGGTATCGGTGGTCATGATCGCCTTGGCGGCATCCGAAATCCCCTTGTCGGACAGCGCGCCCTTGAGGTCGGCGAGAACAGCCGTGATCCGGTCGTGGGGCAATGGTTCGCCAATCACGCCGGTCGACGAGGTGAAAACCCGCGACTGGGGGATGTTGCACACATCGGCAACCGCGGCGGTAATTGCCTCGACTGCGGTGACGCCGCCTTTGCCGGTAAAGGCATTGGCGTTGCCCGAATTGACCAGGATCGCAGCGCCCGTATCCGATGTCGCGCCGATTTTGGCCTGACAGTCCAGAACAGGGGCCGCACGGGTGGCAGAGCGGGTGAACGCCCCCGCCACCGTAGAGCCGGGAGTCAATTCAGCCAGCATCACATCCGTGCGGCCTTGATACCGTACCCCCGCCGCGATGGTGGCGAAACGCACACCATCAATGACAGGAAGATCAGGAAAGTGATCGGGTGCCAGCGGGGATACAGCGGTGATCTTGCCCATTGATTACTCCAACAAGCCCAGGTTGGTCAGAACCGTGGGATCAACTGCGTCAGCAGCCGAACGGTCAACATCTGCGGCTTCGGTGGTTTCTTCAATCAACGCTTGTGCTTTGACTTGGCGCACCTGAGTTTCCAGCTCGTCTTTTACTTCGTCGAGCGCAGGCGCTTCTTTCTGGCGCTTCTCATCCAGTTTGATGACATGCCAGCCAAACTGGGTTTCAACCGGTTCGGATACAGCACCGACTTCAAGCTCGGCGACAGCGGTTTCAAACGCGGGCACCATCATGCCGGGCCCGAACCACCCCAAGGTACCACCTGCAGGACCGGAGGGACCCGTGGATTTCTCTTTCGCCAGCTCGGCAAAATCCGCGCCTTCATCAAGCTCTGTTTTGACGGCTTTGGCATCTTCTTCTGTCTCTACCAGAATGTGCGACGCGCTGAACTCTTCGGTTGGTTCCGCATCGGTGTAGGCTTCGTCATAGGCGGCTTGCAGCTCTTCCTGCGACACGTCCTGTGCCATCGCTTTTTCGATCACTTCGCCTGCGATCAGCTGGCGGCGTTCGTTTTCCAGCGCCAGTGTGATGCGCGTTGGCAGATCGCCTTCGTAATCCTGCGAAAGAGCGGTTTGCTGCACGAGTTGGTCCAGAATACCTTTGAACAGAACCTCTGGCGGCAGTTGTTGATACTGCTCTGGCAAGGTGGCGCGGGCGATGATCATGTTGCCGATCGTAATGTTGGTGCCGTTGACTGTAGCAACTACTGTTTCAGCGGTAACGTCCGTTTGTGCATCGGTCTGCGCATCGGTGTTTGCGGCAGCGTCGTCCTGCGCAAAAGCGGGCAGGGCAAGCGACGCTGCCACCATGAATGGTGCCAGAAAAGTGAGAGGTTTTTGCATGTATCTGTCCTTGGTTTGGCAGCCGCAAAGGGCTGCTACATTGACACGGTTTAGTGCGACCCTTACATCGCCCTATGGGCGCGGCCTTGGCGCACGTTCAGTCTTGTATCTAGGGGCTGTCCGGCGGCTCGGCAAGCAGATGGACGCCTAGGAACTTAACTTCGGCAGGAGATTGCATGCTGGGCATCGGAACACTCGCCAAAAAAGTCTTTGGGACTCCAAACGACCGTAAAATCAAGGCGACCCGCCCGCTGGTTGAACAAATCAACGCGCTGGAAGACGAATTCTTGGCTTTGACCGACGACGGTCTAAAGCAAAAAACAGAAGAGCTGCGCAAGCGGGCAAACGATGGCGAAAGCCTGGATGACCTGCTGCCGGAGCCTTTGCAAACTGCCGTGAAGGCGCACGCCGGACCTTGGGTCTGCGCGCCTTTGACACGCAGTTGATGTCGGCGATTTTCCTGCATCAGGGCAACATATCCGAGCAGAAAACCGGTGAGGGTAAAACCCTGACCGCCACGCTGGCCGCCTATCTAAATGCGCTGACCGGCAAGGGCGTGCATGTCGTGACGGTGAACGAATACCTCGTAAAGCGGGATGCCGACTGGATGGGTAAGGTCTTTGCCTCGCTGGGGCTGACCACGGGTGCTGCGGTGTCCGGCATGACCGAGGAAGACAAACGCGCCGCGTATGAGTGCGATGTGACCTACGCCACGAACAACGAGCTGGGCTTTGACTATCTGCGCGATAACATGAAATCCGAGCTGAGTCAGATTTTCCAGAAGCAGCACAACTTCGCCATCGTGGATGAGGTCGACAGTATTCTGATCGATGAAGCCCGGACGCCACTGATTATCTCTGGCCCGTCGCAAGACCGCTCCGAGATGTATAAAATCGTCGATGATGTGATCCCGCTGCTTGATGAAAGCCACTACGAGCTGGACGAAAAAACCCGCAACGTGACCTTTACTGACGAAGGGAACGACTTCCTCGAGCAAGAGCTGCTGAGCCGCGGACTGCTGGAAGAAGGGTTCACGATGTATGACCCCGAAAGCACCACGGTCGTGCACCACGTAAACCAAGGTTTGCGGGCGCATAAGTTGTTTCAGCGCGACAAGGATTACATCGTGCGTGATGGCGAAGTGATGCTGATCGACGAATTCACCGGGCGTATGATGTCTGGTCGTCGTCTGTCCGACGGGTTGCATCAAGCGATCGAAGCGAAGGAAGGTTGCCAGATCCAGCCTGAAAACGTGACACTCGCCTCCGTCACGTTCCAGAATTATTTTCGACTGTACAACAAGTTGGCGGGCATGACGGGTACTGCCGAAACCGAAGCCGAAGAGTTCGCCGAAATTTACGGTCTGGGTGTTGTGGTTGTGCCGACCAACGTGCCCGTCGCACGCGTGGACGAAGATGACCAAGTCTATCGTTCCGCGCTGGAGAAATATCAGGCGATGATCGAAAAGGTCAAAGAAGCCAATGCGATAGGCCAGCCGGTTCTGGTGGGAACGACCTCTATCGAGAAATCTGAAATGCTTAGCCAGATGCTGACCGAAGCGGGCATTACGCATAATGTTTTGAACGCACGCCAGCACGAACAAGAAGCCCAGATTGTCGCAGATGCGGGCAAATTCGGCGCGGTGACCATTGCCACAAACATGGCCGGTCGCGGCACCGACATTCAGCTGGGCGGCAACGTCGAGCTGAAGGTGATCGAAGCACTGGACGCCGATCCAGAGGCCGATCCCGTTGCCATTCGTGAAAAGATCGAGGCGGAGCACGCGGACGAAAAGAAAAAAGTACTGGAGGCCGGTGGCCTTTATGTTCTGGCCTCTGAACGTCACGAAAGCCGGCGGATCGATAACCAGCTGCGTGGTCGTTCCGGCCGTCAGGGTGACCCGGGCCGGTCGTCGTTCTATCTGTCGCTCGAAGACGATTTGATGCGTATCTTTGGGTCGGAACGGCTTGAGAAAGTGTTGACCACACTTGGTCTCAAAGAGGGCGAGTCGATTGTGCACCCTTGGGTCAACAAGTCACTTGAACGAGCGCAGGCCAAGGTCGAAGGCCGCAACTTTGACATTCGGAAACAGCTGTTGAAGTTCGATGATGTGATGAACGACCAGCGGAAGGTCATCTTTGGCCAGCGCCGCGACATCATGGAAGCCGCCGACCTGCAAGAGATCACCGCCGACATGCGCGAGCAGGTAATTGACGATCTGATCGACCAGTTTATGCCGCCAAAAACTTATGCAGATCAGTGGGATACACAAGGTTTCCAAGCCGCGGTTGTCGAACAGTTGAACCTGAACGAACCTGTCGCGGCCTGGTGTGAAGAAGAGGGCGTGGACGACGAAGTGATCCGCGAACGTCTGATCGAGGCCAGCGATTCCATGATGGCGCAAAAGGCTGAACAGTTCGGCCCCGAGAACATGCGCAACATTGAAAAGCAGGTGTTGTTGCAGGCGATCGACGGCAAATGGCGTGACCACCTTTTGACGCTAGAGCATCTGCGGTCGGTCGTGGGCTTCCGCGGCTACGCGCAGCGGGATCCGTTGAACGAGTATAAAAACGAATCCTTCCAGCTGTTCGAGAGCATGCTGGACAGTCTCCGGACCGAAGTGACACAGAAACTGGGTCAAATCCGTCCGATGACGGAAGAAGAACAACAGCAGCTGATGTCGCAAATGCAGGAACGTCAGGCAGGTGCACAGGTTGCAGCAGCGCAAGCGGCCGAAGACAACAGCGCAGCGCCGGCGGCTACGGAGACTACGGCGACTACGGAGACGGGATCGACTGCCGTTGCTGGGTTTGACGAGAATGACCCGACCACATGGGGCAACCCTTCGCGCAATGACGAATGTCCCTGCGGATCTGGTGAGAAATTCAAGCATTGCCACGGCAAGCTTGCGTAAGTGATAGCTCCAAGGCCGCTTGACGGCCTTGGAGGCCCCTTTTGCGGCAGGACCGTACGATGGGATAAGTTTTAGGTAGGGTCAGTAGACCAAGCTGCGCTGTCCAATAAAGGAGAGTGACATGCCAATTACTGACAATTTCAGGGACTATACTGCAGGATTAACCGGCCCGATTTGTGGGGCCTTTGATGTCGTGCCAGATGATGCCGCCGACCTGCCGCAGGTCACACGAGGCTTTATGATTGGTGGGCCAGGCGATGTAGCGGTGACGCTTAAGAGCGGGGATGCGATCACGTTGGTCGGGCTGATGGCCGGGGTCGTCTATCCGTTTCGGGTCGCGCAAGTGCGGGGCACCGGTACGACGGCCACAGGGATCAAAGGGTTGGTTTAGCGCGCAAGCCGATTGCCACATACTGTGGCCAGTGCTGCGCCCCCTTAGTGACCGGTGGGGCGCAGCAAAACGGGCAGGGTCCGTGCGATGATCTGTAGATCACCTGCAAAGCACATCTGCTGCGTATAGCGTTCATCAAGCGTGACGCGTTCATCGAACAGCATTACACCGCGCCCTGCGACTTGCCATAGTCCGGTGATGCCGGGGCGCACCGATTGATACGCGCCACGTGCTTCCCCATAGCTGTGCAACTCGCTGCGCGTCACGGGACGAGGTCCGACCAACGACATATCGCCCCGGAGGACATTCCAGATTTGGGGCAACTCGTCCAAGCCCGTGCGCCGCAGAAATTGGCCGCCGGGGATGACACGGGGATCATTTCTCAGCTTTTGGTACAGGGCCCATTCCAGCGCGTAGTCCGGTCGGGCAGAAAGAATCGCTGGCAAGACGGCCTGAGCGTTGGGTACCATTGTCGTGATTTTCCAGCAGCGGAACGGTTTGCCAGCCCGTCCGATTCGTGGATGGGCATATAGACCGATTTGCCCGTGAGTGGCCATATAACAGCACAACAGAACGATCAGCAGTAGTATCAAGGGCAGCAGCACAAGGCTGACTGATAGATCGAACAGCCGCTTTCCTACGCGATGATACAGTAGCCGGCCCACGTAGGGACCACCGCCCCGTCTTATCCCTACCTCGATAAACGCCATCATCACCCCGTGCTTTGAACCAACAAGTAAAACCGGCGACTTTGCCGATGTGTCAGCTAAAGCAGAGGTATCCTAAGGCGCGGTTAAAGCCGGGCCGCTATCAGATCAGGCGTAGCTGAATTCGACCTCACCATTATGGATGGTTGCGGCGGTCAATTTGTCGGTTGCGTAGGCTCCGGTATCGATCGAAACAACGCCGCCCTTGACCATAGGCGTGTCGACAATCGTATGCCCGTGCACGATCCACATACCGTCGCGACGGCGTTTGCGCCCGAAATCCTCATGCCCCCAAAGCAACGTGCGGCTTTCCTGATCCTTTAGAGAAATCAATGGGTTAGCCGCGGCGTGAACAAAGGCAACATTGCCGCTGACCCAAGAGGTCGGCAGGTTGGTCACCCAGTCAACCAGCGCATCGCCCATGGCCTCGCGCAATGCATCACGGGCCCGCTCAAGCTCGGCTCCAGAAGAGGTTTGCGATACGCCCGAGACGTCAAAACTCGATAGGGTTTGCAGCCCGCCATAGCGCAGCCAGCGCTGGCCGTTCTCTTTCGGATTATCAATAAATTTTAGCATCATCTGCTCGTGGTTGCCCATCAGCGTAATGATATCCGGCTGGCTGTGCAGGGCGCGCAAGACCTGTGCGCTTTGTTCGCCGCGGTCGACCAGATCACCGACACAAATCACCTGCGTACCACGAGAGGGTTCTGGAAGCCGCTCCAGCAAGTCGAAACGACCGTGGATATCGCCAATCGCGACCACGGGTACGTCCGGCGTGATGGGGTCGAAATGCGGTTCAGGCTCTGGGTCTGGTTGACGGCGTTTAAACCAACGGTTTAGCATCGTTTTTCAAGCGTCCTCTGTGTTGCAAAACTGGCGCAACGTAATGGTAAATCCGTTGACTGGCGGCACACAAAGTGTAGTCCACCTCAAACTTCTCTACGGTCCCGGTATTGGAAACAGTTAATTAATAGGCAGGTTGTCAGATGCAAGGCCACTTGAGGAAACTCGCTTGTACGATGTTAGCCGGAGTGTTCGGCGTTGTCAGCCTTTCCCAGACATCTGCCCAATCGCTGTCGACCTACGGGACGCCCGGTCTGATCGAAATGCCAACGGCGCGAGTGCTGAAGGATGGCGATCTGGCATTTACGGCCAGCGCCTTTGGTCCAAATTATCGGTATTCCGCGACCTTTCAGGTTTTGCCGCGCCTTTATGGTACATTCCGCTACTCTCGTATCAAGGATATCAGCTCCAGTGCGGTACTGGACGGCGATACCTTTGACCGTAGTTTTGATGTTCATTACCAGATTTGGGACGAAACCGATGTGCGCCCCGCGTTTGCCGTGGGCCTGCGCGACTTTCTGGGTACCGGTATCCTGAGCAGCGAATATTTCGTTGCCACCAAAAGCTTTGGCTCAAAGCTGGAAGTCACCGGCGGCTTGGGCTGGGGGCGTCTTGCGGGGCGGAATTCATTTTCGAACCCGTTCAGTGTGCTCTCTGAGCGTTTTGATACAAGGACGCGGGATGCGAACCGTGGCGGGCAGTTAGAGACCGGCAATTGGTTCAGCGGTCCTACCTCTCCCTTTGTCGGCGTGAAATGGAACCTCTCTGATCAAGCGACGCTGTTTGCGGAATACTCGCCTGATGAATACACGCGGGAATCGGTGAACACCGGTATCGACGTGTCTTCGCCGATCAATGTGGGGCTGGAGTATCGGTTTAAGAACGGCGTCAACCTCAAGGGGTTCGTTGTGGGTGGGCATGAGGTCGGCGCGCAACTGAGCTATATCATCAATCCCAAGACCCCTTCGGTTCCCGGTGGGTTGGAGCAGGCCCCGCGGACGGTCGGCGCACGCAATCGGTTGGCCATTGCAGAATGGAACAACGCGGCTGCGGGTGGTGGGCGTAATGCGGTAGAGACTGTGTTGCAGCGCGTGCTCGCGGAAGACGGGCTGGAGCTGCAAGGGTTCATCATGTCGGGCACCCGCGCGACGGTGCGTGTTGAGAATAGCCGTTTCAATAACGAAGCCCAAGCGGCGGGACGCACAGCGCGGGCCATGGCGGTGACACTGCCGCCCGCTATCGAAGAATTCACCGTCGTTTTCCTTGAACGCGGCGTGCCGCTTAGCCAGATCGTCACGCAGCGGTCTGATCTGGAAGAGCTGCAGTATGATTATGACGGTGCGTGGCGCAGCTTGGCGCGGGCGCGTTTGGAAGACGGGCATACGCAGGGGCGTGATGGCGAGTTGGCGGATATCTATCCCGTGTTCGACACGTCTTTCGGACCCTATCTGGCGACGTCGTATTTTGACCCGAACAGCCCAATTCGGGCCGATTTTGGTGTTCAGCTCAAGATGGATTACCGGCCGCGTCCGGGCCTGACCTTTGCCGGTCGGTTCCGCTACCCGCTGGTGGGCAATATCGCCGATTCATTCCGCGTGTCTGACTCGGTCATCGAACCAGTGCGTACGAATGCTGTGCGCTATGCCAAGGAATCTGATCTTGAGGTTAACAGCCTGACAGCCGAATATCTGTTCCGTCCGGGCAAGGACTTGTTTGGCCGCGTCTCGGCTGGGTATCTCGAAGGGATGTTCGGTGGTGTTTCGACCGAGGTGCTGTGGTACCCGATGGCCAGCCGTCTCGCGCTTGGTGCGGAGCTGAACTATGTCAAACAGCGTGATTTTGACATGTTGTTCGGATTTCAGGATTACGATGTCGTGACCGGTCACGCTTCGGCCTATTACGATCTGGGCAACGGGTTTTACGGCCAGCTTGACGTGGGTCGCTATCTTGCGGGCGATTACGGCGCGACGTTGTCACTGGATCGCGAGTTCAACAACGGGTTCAAGGTTGGCGGGTATTTCACGCTGACGGATGTGTCGTTTGACGATTTTGGCGAAGGGTCCTTTGACAAGGGACTGCGGTTCGAGGTGCCTCTGTCGTGGATCACCGGGCGTCCGTCGCGTACGAAAATCCAACAAACCATCAAACCGATCACCCGTGACGGTGGCGCGCGTCTTGCTGTGGCCAACCGCTTGCATGGGGTCGTGCGCGATTATCGCGGCAAAGAGCTGCGGGACAGCTGGGGGAGATACCTGCGATGATCTTACGTGCGCTTACCCTCGGGTTGTGTCTGGCGGGCCTGTCCGCCTGTAGTGAAAGCAAAGGCCTGCTGGCACGTGGTGTCGCGGTTGCTGTGGACGACGATTCTGTTGTGCCCAAGACCTCGCAAGGGTTCCCACCACGCTTTGCTGCGCTGGTGGAGGACACCTCTATCCCCGCGCTGCTGCTCACGGTGGAAAACCGAAAGCAAACCGGCCGTATGCTACGCGAAGCGCGTGTGAACGGCGTCGATACCTGGCTGAGTTCGGATTTGACGGCGCTGATGTTGGAAGACGGCATGCTGCAGGGCACGCGTGGGCTTGGCTCCGAGCTGTTTGCCGCGGATGTGTCCGAGCCCAAAGCGATGATCTTGTCTGGGCGTGGCGGTTATTCCGACCGGCTGCATAGCAATCTGACGGGGACCGATGAAATCTCTACGCGGGCATACCGGTGTTTGGTCGAAACTCAAGGCAGTGCAACACTGGCGCTTGAAATCGGCGCAGTGGCGACGCGTAAGGTGACAGAGGATTGTAAAAGTCTGGACCAGTCGTTTCGGAATACGTATTGGGTCAGTGTAAATAGCGGTGCCATTGTTCAGGCGCGGCAATGGGCTGGCGACGAAGTCGGGTATCTTATGACCAAGGCTGCTGCACGCTAGTTTAACCGGGGCCGAACCTGTCTGGGGGCGAGGTGTCACATGAAGAATGGGAGTATTAAAGTGCGATACCTAGTGGTAGCTATTTTGGGTCTGGCCCTTGCAAGCTGTGGTACGGTTTACCGAACACCTAAGGTGGTAGAGGGCGCAGCAGGCGGCACCAACGTACGCGTGCTGAACCTGACCGCTGAAACTGTCATTCAGGCGAATAGATCTGCCTATGCGCCGCAAAGCCTGCCGGCTGTCTTTTCGCGTACTGCCGGAAGCGGTTCCGGCCTGCGCGGGACCGGGGCGCTGCCTTCGCCCACGCTTGACGTTCAAACCCGTCCTAACGCGCTTGAGCTGCGTTTGCCCCCCGCAAATGATCCTGGCCCCTATGAAATTGGTGTCGGCGATGTCGTGTTGCTGGCCACGCCACGTGCTGCTGGATCGGTCGAACAACTGTCCGGGCTGCTGGCCGCGCAAAACTCGCGCCAAGGCTATACCGTGCAGGATGACGGTTCGATCAACATCCCCGACGTGGGCCGCGTGCGCATCGCCGGTCTGACCATCGAGGACGCCGAGGCTGCCTTGTTCCAGCGTCTGGTCGAGAACCAGATTGACCCGACGTTCAGCCTCGAGATTTCTGAATTCAATTCGCGGCGTGTTTCTATCGGCGGTGCTGTGTCGCAGCCAACGGTTGTGCCGGTGACGTTGACGCCGCTGTATCTGGAAGAGGCTTTGGCCGCTGCAGGCGGGATCACGGTCGAAGATCAGGACTATGCCTCGATCCGTCTGTACCGCGATGGCACGCTGTACCAGATTCCTCTGTCGCAGCTCTATTCCCGCGCCAGCCTGACCAAGACGCGCCTGCTGCCCGGCGATGCGATTTTCGTTGATACGGCATATGAACTGGTCCGCGCGCAGGAATATTTCGCCCAACAGATCACCTTGGTGCAAGCGCGTCAGGCAGCCCGTGCCTCTGCGTTGCAAGAGCTGCAGTTTGAGGTGTCCCTGCGTCGTTCAAGCTTAGAGGAGGCACGCAGCAACTATCAGACGCGTCGCGAGCTTGGTGCTGACGACCGCGAATATGTTTATCTGGCAGGTGAGGTCGGGACGCAGTCGCGTTTTGCGCTGCCGTTTGAACGCAAAGCAAGTCTGGCCGACGCATTGTACGATGCAGGTGGCGTGGCGTCGTCGACCGGTGATGTGTCGCAAGTGTATGTTCTGCGCGCATCGTCTGATCCGCGCGAGCTGGGGGCGATCACGGCATGGCATCTTGATGCTCGTAATGCGGCGAACTTTGCCCTGGCTCCGAAGTTCGAGCTGCGCCCCGATGACATCATCTTTATCGCGCAACAGCCCGTTACCAAATGGAGCCGCGCTGTCTCGCAAATTCTGCCACAGATCCTAAGCGTGGGGAGCGCCGTCAGCAACTGATTTGACCACGATTGACTAGCAAAGGCCGGGCAGAAATGTCCGGCCTTTTGCGTTGTGGGGCTGGATGGCCGGATGGGTTCTGAGGTCGTCGAGGTCTCCGTAAATTGAACCAATCAGTGCCCTATTTCAGCCACATCGCCTGATTACCCCTAAAGAGGTCAACTATTCAGGCGGTGTGAAATGTATCTTTCTGTTGTTATTCCTTGCATGAACGAGGAAGCCTCGATCCCGGGTTTGGTGACGCGGCTGACGCAGGCCATCGCGCCTTGGAAAGACCGTGCAGAGATCATTCTCGTCGATGACGGATCCACAGACGCCACATGGAAAGCGATCGAGGTCGCCCAAGCAAGCTGTGCGCAGTTGGTGGGGGTCAAACTGTCTGCCAATCGTGGCCACCAGATCGCGCTGACTGCGGGGCTCGAGGCCGCGCAGGGTGAACGCATCTTCATGCTGGATGCCGATCTGCAAGACCCGCCCGAGTTGCTGGTGGATATGATGTTCATGATGGATCGCGGATTTGACGTGGTTTATGGTCGGCGCAGCGAGCGTCAGGGCGAGACGATGTTCAAAAAGGCCACGGCGCATCTGTTCTACCGCTTCCTGAACGCCATGTCTGATGTGCCGATCCCACAGGATACCGGCGATTTCCGTCTGGTGAACCGCCGGTCGCTCGACGCTGTTCTGGCGATGCCGGAAAAGGCCCGTTTTATTCGTGGCATGTTTGCTTGGGCAGGGTTCAAGCAGGTCGGGATCGAATATATCCGTGCGCCACGCGCCTTGGGCGAGACCAAATACCCGTTCCGCGCGATGATGCGCTTTGCCATCGACGCGATGACCGCCTTTTCGACGAAGCCGCTCAAGCTCGCCACACGTCTGTCCTTTGTCAGCCTGCTGATGGCGACGTTGATGGCAGTCTATGTGATTTATTCGCTGATCGTTTACCAGACCGCGCCCGGTTGGGCCTCGGTGGTGCTGGCAGTCAGCTTCTTCTCGGGGGCGCAGCTGTTGACGCTGGGAATTCTGGGGGAATACATCGGTCGCCTTTACGTCGAAGCCAAGGATCGGCCGCTGTACTTCGTGAGCGACGATACCCGCGATATGGTCCCTGACGTGAAAAGGTTGCGCGCATAATGCCTATTTTAGACTATAAATGTGCCCGTTTTGCTCTCATTGGGGCTGTGACTGCAGCGTCCTATGTGGTGATGTATCCGGCGTTTCTGGCGGCGGGGCTGCCGCAGGTAGAGGCGAATGCCGCAGCATTTTTTCTAGCTATCGTACTGCAATATATCGGGCACACGCTGTTCACTTTTGAACGCCGATTGGTCGATCGCAGGCAGATCACCAAGTTTGCCATTATGACTGGCTGCGGCTTTGCGATGTCGGCGCTTGTGACGGGTCCTTTCGCGCAGGCATTGGGCGTACCTGCCTGGGCCGCGGCGCTGGCTGTCGCGCTGTACTTGCCGGTGCAAAACTTTATTTTGATGACCCTCTGGGTGTTCGCCCTGCCGCACCCCACAAAGGAGTACACATCGTGAGCCATATCTATAGCGATACGTTTTTCGACTACATCAACCAAAGCGCGCGCGCGTCGGCCAAACCGTTTGTGTCGTTGCTGTTTCCATTGCTCAAGCCATCTTCGGTTATTGATCTGGGCAGTGGGCGCGGCGTTTGGATGGATGAATGGCGCAAAGGCGGTGCAGGTGATGTGCTGGCCGTTGACGGGGACTATGTCGATCGGGCGCAGCTTGCGGTCGCGCCCGAGCAGTTCATGGCGGCCGATTTGACCCAACCGGTCGAGACGGGCCGGCGCTTTGATCTGGCGCAAAGCCTTGAGGTCGGGGAGCATCTGCCGACCGAAGCGTCGCAGGTTCTGGTCGACAGTCTGACACGCGCATCGGATCGGGTGTTGTTTTCTGCTGCGGTCACGGGTCAGGGCGGAGAGTTTCACGTAAACGAACAACCCCTGTCTTTCTGGCAAGAGCTGTTCGCCGCGAAGGGCTATGTCGCTTATGACTGCGTGCGCCCCGCATTGAAGGACAACAAGGATATCGCACCTTGGTATCGCTATAACGCGATCCTCTATGTGAATGCAGCCGGTCGCGACGGGTTGCCAGCAGAGATCCTTGCGACCGAGGTCCCTGCAGGTCAGAAGGTCGGAAACGCGGGCAGTCTGGTTTGGCGGTTACGTCTGGCCGTGGTAAAGACCCTGCCACGCGGTGCAGTCACTGCGATTGCACAGGCGCGGGCTTTGGTTTTGGCGCTGCGGGCCCGTCGGGCAAAGACTGTGGGTCGCGCGGCTGTATGACGGCGGCAGTCGAGGAGCGGTCGGCGATGCGGGTTGATGCCGAACGGGTGCAGCTTGCGCCAATGTTCTGGATCACGCTGGCGGCGGCTTTTCTGCTGACGGGACAAAACCTGTTGGACCCGATGATCCGCCATGATGACTATCCTGCCTTTTTCGGCGATGCGCCTGTGTTTTGGAACAAGACGCTGCACGAGGGGCGATGGCTGAATTATATCTGGCACCTGCGCGAGGTCGTGACGCCCGCGTGGTTGAACTTTGCCCTGTATCAGAGCCTATGGGCGGGCTTCGTGGCAGCGCTTGCGGTGACCACAATAGGGCCGGACGCGTCGCGGTGGTTCACGGTCGTTCTGGCCCTGCTCGTGCTGGTTTGCCCGTCCGAGATGTTGATCTCGCTTTGGTTCAATACGCTGATACCGGGACTGGCCGTTGTGACGCTGTTTGCGGTGTTGGCGTGCTATCTCTCTAGTGCGCAGTTGCGCAGGTTGTTGCCGCTGTTCGTGATTGTCAGCTTTATGGCCTATACCACCTATCCGCTATTGCTGCTGGCGGTGTGTATTGCCCGCACGCGGGACCGTTCAGTGCGCGACCTTGCGGGATTACTGGTGCTGTTCTGCGCCAGTTTTGTCGCGGCGGTCCTGACTGTTTATACGTTGAACTGGCAGGTGCATGGCGTGTTTGGCGTGCCCGTGGCTGATTGGCGTGAGCCGACGGCCGGGCACGGGCTTGGCGGGATGATCGCGAACTTTCCGAAACTGGGGGAGAGCCTGATGCTTTTCCTGAACCGCACAGGCATCGGGTATCCGCCGTTGATCGGCTATATTCCCTTTCTGTATATTCTGGCGCTGAATGTGCTGCGTAAACGCGCGCCGCTTGAGGCGCTTTATCTCGGGGCTGGGTTGGCCATCGGGCTGGCGCTGGTGGTGGCTCAGGCGCTGAAACTTGGTGTGATCGTACCGCCGCGGGCGTTCATCTTTTTCTGGGTATTTTTTGCGCTGACCACCGTACGTGCCGTTCAGCTGCTGAGCGAGGATGAGGGTCTATATGGGAGGATAGGGCGTAATGCGGTGCTGCTGATCATCGGCGTTTGGTTTATCCAGCTGTTTCTGTCCTATGGTCAGGCGAATGCTTGGCGCAGTGATACAAAGACCTGGGCGCAGGAGGTACAGGCGACCGAAGGGCCGGTCTATATCTTTGGCGATCCATCGAAAATCGCCTCGGGGGTGAAGGCGGGTATACAGTCCTACAAAGCGCTGCCCTCGCGGTTGAGGCAGCTGACCGGCAAAACTGCTGTCGCCTGCGTCGAAGCGTCAAAAGACTGCCCTACACGGCCCGAGGTCGTCGCAAGCGGGGCTGAAGTGCATTTGCTGCGCGAGGACGATGCGTTGTTAATGGTCTTCACCCCGAAGCCACCCAAGGACGCTGAGGACTAATCGCTAAAAATGCTGTCCATATGGTCAGCAAGATAGATGCGCAGCCAGGGAGTGAAGTGTTCTGGCGTCTCGCGGGTCTTGCGGGCCAGTTCGGTCAGATCGACCCAGGCGGTGTCCATCACTTCTGCGGGGTTGGGGGTAACATCGGTCAGCGCGACGGCTTCGGCAACATAGATTTCTACCAGTTCGTGTTCCGTCAGGCCATTGCCCACGTCAGCGCGGTATTCGACCTGATCGCGATGCTCGAGCCGAAGCCCTGTGATCCCTAGTTCTTCGTCCAGCCGCCGTTTAGCGCAGGTCAGGGCCGCTTCGTCCCAGAATGGGTGCGTGCAGCAGGCGTTCGCCCAAAGGCCGGGGGTGTGATATTTCCCAAGCGCCCGACGTTGGATCAGCGTTTCGTGCCCGCGCATCACAAATACCGAAATCGCCTTGTGGCGCAGGCCGCGCTCGTGGACCTCCAGCTTTTCGACGGGAGAGAGCCTTCCGTTGACCCAGGCGGGGATCATGGTGGTCATATGGCTGCCCTGTTGTGGTGGTGTCATATCCGCTGTTCTGGTCCTTGTGGCCAGTTGGCCGATCCTTGCTAGCAAGTGTCTAGCGGGTCGCGCACGGAATGTCAGCCGCTGGATGCGTAATGGTGCTACGAGCTCCTAAGCGGCAGGGCCAGCGTCTTGGGGCGCGCCCACCACTGGTGCCGTGCGGTGGTGCAGGGGGGTGTTAACCGACATGCCGCAGGGTGTCGGTCGATCGAGTTCACCAAAACCGGAGCCGCCATATGACCGATACGTCCCCCGTCCTTGCCCTGCCGTATATCCAGCCGTCACAGGCCCAAAAGCATGTCACCCATAACGAGGCGCTGCGAGTGCTGGATGCTGTGGTTCAACTGGCTGTGCAATCCTATACCCAGCAGGTGCCGCCTTCGACAGCATCGGAGGGGGACCGATTTCTTGTGGCGGCAGACGGTCAGGCAGACTGGGCCGGGCATGACCACGAGATAGCGGTTTTTGTAGATGGTGCTTGGCAGTTCATCGCAGCTTTGCCCGGTTGGGTGGCGCTTGTCAGTCCGAGCCAAGCACATGTTGTGTATGACGGGACGCGCTGGGCGGTGCCCAGTCTCAGCGATGTGCCGCAATTGGGCGTGGGCGCGACCCCCGATGGCTATAACCGGCTGGTTGTGGCGTCGGATGCGGTGCTTTTTAACCATGCCGGTGCCGGCCATCAGGTCAAGATAAACAAAGCGGCGGCGGGGGATACCGCCAGTCTGTTGTTCCAAACCGGATTCGGCGGGCGTGCGGAGTTGGGGACTGCGGGAAGCGATGATTTCACGTTCAAGGTGAGCGCGGACGGCAGCAGCTGGGCCGAAGCCTTGCGGATCGAAGCGGCGACGGGGCGGGTGACGGCCCCTATTTCGGGTTGGCGCGAGATGCTGACGGGCCCGCGCACCTACTATGTCGATCCGCTGTTGGGAAGCGATACCCGCGACGGGCAGACCACTGGCCAAGGTGCCTTTGCGACCCTCGACCGTGCAGTGACGGAAGTAGCGCATGTCGACGGGAGCGGGCATCCGGTGACGGTGCAGCTTGCCGATGGTGTCTATGATCTGGGCGCTGTGCCGGTTGGGATCATGGCTCCGTTGGGGGGCGGCGGTATTGAGATTATTGGTAATGTCACCAACCCCAACGCTGTGACCGTGACCTCCTCGGGGGCTGCGATGGAGCTGGTCACGGGACGGCTGAAGCTGCGTGGGGTAAGGCTGGAGATGTCCGGCACCGAGCCGACACTCCGCGTCTTGTCCGGTGGCGTGCTAGAGGTGGATCAGGTCACCTTTGGCACTGCCGGCGGGCATATTGACCTCGTGGGCGGGCGGCTAGAAGGGGGCGGTTCTTACGCGATCGACGGCGGCGGTGCCTATCACTTGCGGCTGTCGCAGGGGGCAGTGCTTGGGGGCGGTGTTCAGGCTCTAACCTTATCCAATACGCCAAATTTCACCACTGCCTTTGCGATCTGCACGATGGCGGGGCAGGCGGATTTTAGCGGGCATAGTTTCGCGGGGGCGGCCACGGGAAGGCGCTTTGATGTGGCGACCCAGGGCGTGATCCAGAGTGGCGGTATTGTGCTGCCTGGGGATACGGCGGGCAGCGTCCAAAGCGGCGGTATATATGTCTAAGCGCGTAAATTCCGAAAATTGTATGAAAGAACCATAATGCCGCCATAAATCATGAAGCCACCGTTAAGACCTTCAGCGCATCTTGGTCCCCGCAACACCAATGCGGGGACAAAACGATGGAGCTTGACCACTTAACCACGCTACCCAGCCGGGCGGATCTGGCGCTGACGGGGGTAACGGATATGGCTGTTGTACAGTCCTCTGGCGGGTCGGTTTTATACACGACCTCGCGTTTTGGGGGCGGTGATTTACTGGCCTATCGTATAGATGACGCAGGGGGGCTACGGTTTCTGGACAGTCGCCCCATTGGGGGGGGGACGCAGGCTGGTGTCACCAGCAAGATTGAAGTTGTTGAAGGGGCATTGCTGCTAACAGGTGCGGAAAATGCCGCGCTCACCCGGGTAAGCTTGACCAATGATGGTCGATTTGGAGAGGCGTCCGCCGTGACCGGGGGGGACATGCCAGCGCAACTGCTTGGGACCGAAATGCTGGACGCCAACGGCCAAAGCTATTTGTACGGTCTGGTGCGCGGGGCCGATAGCATCGGAGCATGGCGGTTGAACGATGACGGAACCCTTTCGCGGATTTCAAGCGAAAGCGGTACCGGATCAGAGGCAGGTCTCACCGGATTGAGCGTCGGATATGCGAGCGGGACACCCTATCTTCTGGCGGCGTCGGCCCAAGATAACGCATTGGTTTCGTACGAAATTGACCAAAACGGTGTCCCCCAAGAGGTTTCCCGCATCGCGGCGGAGCAGGGCGTGGGGATCGGTGTGCCGATAGCGACCACATTTGTCGAAGCCGGGGGGCAGGGATTTGCAGTATTGGCCGCCGCGGGGAGCTCATCTCTTAGCGTCGCTAAGCTCGCGCCGGATGGTACGTTAACCTTAACCGATCATGTGCTCGATACACGGGCGACGCGTTTTGACGGTGTACATGTGATTGAAACCGTGGCGCACAACGGCCGCGCGTACCTCGCGGCTGCGGGTGGGGACGATGGCGTCTCGGTGTTCGAGCTGTTGGACGACGGACGGTTGCTGCATCTTGTTTCGATTGAAGACACGGAGGACAGCACCCTCGATGCTGTTTCAGCCATTAACTTTTCACTCATGGGTGATGTGCTGCACCTTGCCGTAGCGTCAGGGGCAGAAGCGGGACTAAGCGTTTTCACGGTCGATATCTCTACCCGTGTCGACGCAGTAATAGGGACCGGGCAAGGGGATACGATTAGTGGGGGTTCGGGGGATGATCTGTTGTCCGGCGGGGCGGGAGGGGACCAAATATCGGGGCGTGAGGGCGACGATATTTTGCGTGACGGTGGGGGCGCAGACGCGCTGGCTGGCGGTGCTGGTCGTGATCGGTTTGTTCTGTCCTCAGATGGTACCATAGATACAATTGTTGATTTTGATATTAAGCAGGACAGCATCGATCTTTCCGGATGGCCGTTTCTGCGGCATGCTTCGCAGCTGTCGGTTGTCTCTACTAGTGACGGTGCCGTTCTGTCCTTCGGTGACGAACAATTGGTGATTAAAACGTCGAACGGTCAATCCCTTAGCATCAGCGACATCCAATCCCTAGATGTGGTCGGGCAGTCGCGTTTCATGCCCAATTGGATCCTGCCAGAAGAGCCTGAGACGTCAACCGCACCAGCCGCGCCAATCCCGTTGGTGCTGGTCGGGACGCCCCAGTCAGATACTCTGGTGGGGGAGGGTGCAAACGATCATATCAGCGGGCGCGGGTCGGAGGACCGTTTGAGCGGGGGGGGCGGCAACGACACACTCTTGGGCGAAGGCGGTGCCGACATGATCTATGGCAACGCCGGCAGCGACCTGATCGACGGGGGCGCCGATGCGGATCAGATCTGGGGGGGCATCGGGTGGGATACCATCCGAGGTGGCGATGGCAATGACACGCTGACCGGGGGGGATGGATATGATGCGCTAGGTGGTGGCGACGGGAACGACACGTTAATAGGAAACAACGGTGCAGATAAAATCTATGGCGATAGCGGCGACGACCATTTGATCGGTGGCTTGAACGCGGACAGCCTGTGGGGCGGGGCGGGCAAGGACCGACTAGAGGGGAGCGCGGGCGCGGATCACCTGTTTGGCGGTGGTGGGAATGACCAGATATTTGGAAATGCGGGCGCTGATGTGCTGCAAGGCGGCAGCGGGAATGACCGTTTGGCCGGTGGGATCAATAACGATACAGTTAACGGAGGGTCAGGAAACGACACGCTGTCGGGCGACAATGGGTCAGATCTGGTCATAGGGGGCGATGGCGATGATCTGCTGAAGGGAAACGCCGGTCGTGATACGCTTGATGGAGGCGCGGGCGACGATATTCTGTCGGGCGGGATTGGCGCGGACGCATTTATTTACGGGTCGGGTCAGGATACAATTTTGAGCTTCCAGCCCGGAATTGACACGCTCGCATTGGACTCCACTTTGTGGGGGGGAGGCAGTGTTACCCTGACACTGCTTCAATCGTATGCCCGCCAAAGCGATGACGGGGATATCACGTTGGATTTCGGTAGTGGAAGGACGCTTGACCTACTGGGTGTGGCTGACCTTTCCGACCTAAAAGGGGATTTCGAATCCTTTTAGCGGACCACCACATGCGGTCCTCTAGCGCTCTAAGATGTCACGGTGATAGCGTCTGAGGAGCAATAGCCCGAATATACCGAAAAATGCTGATATGGCATAAACGTATGATACGGAGACAAAAGGTGCGTCATAGTTGGGGTAGAATCCGGCCCTCACGCGCCCCACAATATGAACAAGAGGATTATACCATAGCCACCCGCGATAGGGTTCGGGCACCGTGCTATACAAGAAAATGACGCCAGAAAGCAGCAAAAGCGGTCGCGTGAAGATTGCGTAAATGCGCTGCCAAATCTGGAACATAGACATCATGAAGCAGTTGAATGTGCCAAGGCCAAACGACAATGCGGCGATCAACCCCAACCCGGACGCAATTTGTGAAAAGTTGAGTGCTGCCCGTGTGTCGAAGCACAATATAACACCAGCTAAAGTGATAAATGCCACAAGAAACTGTGTTAAAAAATTCAGAATAAACCTACCCAATAGAGCATCTATGAAGGTCACTCTGGGGTAAGCGAGTAGCTGCTTCGAATAATTAATGGCCTGCGCAACCTTATTGCTGAGATCAACAAACATTAAGAAAGGCAACAACCCGGTCGCGTAGAAAAGTGGAAAATTTACGCCGATTGGAGGTGTCCGGAAACCGATTGAAAAAATGACAGTTAGAAGTGCAATTCCCAGAACCGGTTCGGCCAAGGCCCAAAGGTAGCCCCCCGGGGATCTGCCGTAGCTTGTTCCGATCTCACGCAAAATGAGCGCAAAAATTATGCGGGGCGTTGCGAAAAGCATCGTTCGTTTATGACGCAAGTTTAACTTCACTAACCCATGCCCTGAGGCGAAAAGTTAATGTGCCATCTGGCTGGGGTTGCTGACTTAAAACGGTCCAGGATAAATGCATACTGCGCAAAGAAGGCATGGCGAAATTGTTCTTTCAATACTTCGGGCAACATAGCGTGACGCCCGGTGTTGCTGCGAAGGCCAGCTTTAGGTGTCAGTGGCGCTATTTCCAGAAAGGTACAGATATCTCGCATGGTGCGGGCATGAAAAAGATCTTCGTAAAAGACATATTTGATCCGGTCACGAGGTATAGCTGCCTCAAGTTCTAACATTGTGCGACGATAATTTGCCCGCTCTAGGTTGGCCAATCTATTGCTATCGATCAGATGTTGGGCTCGTACCTCACACGCATGTTGGAAATCACTGAACTGGGAACGGTCTGAACTGACTGCCATCCTGATCTGTGACCACATACGGTCGATCGGATCTCGCACGATAAAGATAAAAGATGCCTGCCCGAGCTTGCCCATCTCAGCAAACTCCTTAGCATCAAGAATTGCATAGGCCGGGGTGATATCGCAGATTACTCGTTGTCCGGTGAACCCTTGTAAAAGGTAGGTCAGATATGCCTCATGATCCCCCTCATCATCGGTGTATATGGACAAAAGATCCGTCAATTCCGTCAGAATTTGAAGCCGTCTTCTGTTTATTTTGCCGTGCTCCGAAATCAGTTCCTTCGCCAAAGTCTTGACTGCGTTAATGCGAAGCCTGAAGACCTGTTCAGCTTTACCAGAGATTACATCGAAATAGTGCAGTTCCTTGTTGCGGGAAAAGTGTATTTCGTTGCTAGTTCGCAGCGTCTCATACAGCCATGTCGTCCCAGCCTTTTGCGCGCCGATGCAATACGCTAACTTCGTGGTTTCGGGCAGGAAGGGTGGGGCCATATGCTACGCCTTGGGATCAAGTCATCACTTGGCTGTACTGTATTTATAATGTGCTATCGCATCGTTAACGTCATCGAAGTATGTCAGCTTGCCCCCTTCGATGACAGCACCTGCAGTGCATAGTTCGCGCAGCATCCCATTGGAATGGCTAACAAAAACGGCCCCTGCTGTGGTAAGCCGGTCCATGAAAATCTGCTGGCTTTTTTGCTTGAAACGGGCATCACCGACTGCAGTAATCTCATCAATAAGATATGTGTCAAATTTGAGCCCCATGGACACACCAAAAGCTAGACGCGATTTCATGCCTGCGGAGTAGGTGCGAAAAGGCAGATGGAAATGAATATCAAGGTCTGCAAAATCTGCGACATAGTCGATCAATGCTGATGTGTCTGCACCATAGATCCTTGCTACAAACCGAGTGTTTTGTGCCCCCGTCATGTCGGGATGGAACGATCCAGCAAAGCCAACGGGGAATGAAATCCGTCCATTGGTGATCACGTGTCCGGACGTTGGATCGGCAGAGCCTGCGATAAGTTTGAGGAGCGTTGATTTCCCCGCTCCATTTCGGCCCAGCAATCCCACCGATATTCCACTCGGGAAGACGGCGTTCATACCGCATGCAACCGTTTTCCGACGACCACGGATCTTATAAATTTTTGTTAAATCTCGAAGGATGATCATTGGCGAGGCTATCGCCGATCGCGTAGCGAGTACACAATCATCATTACTATTGTCCATAGCGTGAAACTAGTGATAAATGTCATTCCGAGTAGGAACGGGCGGTTTGGAAGCGCTGCTGTTTCTGATAGCGTTGGCGGAATGTGTGCCGCTAAATATTTCGACTTTCTGCGCGCCTCAGCAACTGCAGCGTCATAGGAAGCTCGCGCCGCTAGGTAGGCCTGTTCAGAGAACTCTAAATCTACCTTTAAGCTCTCAAACTGCCCGAATAGTTTGGCAAATCCGGCGGGGCGTTGAGCACTTTGTCCATAGTTCAGTTTTTCTCGCTCTTGAGAGATGCGGTCTGCGATAACTTGGCGCCTTCGCTCTGCATGTCTGACGCGGGGATCCGTATTGTTAGTAGTCTGATTAAGCATATCTAAACTAATCAGGGTCTCTGTCATTTCCGCTTCTAGGGATGATAGAAGCCCCGTTTGGATTTGAAGAGGCGAATCCGGGCTAACAATTTGATTATTAATTCTAAAATCTGAAAGAGCGCGCCGGGTAAGCTTAAGCCGCTGTGCTGCTAGGCGCAAACTTTCTTCCGCGTGTTTGGTCGAGTCTTCACGTGCAATTGCCGACAGCTCATGAATCAGATTGGAGCTTTCCTGGAATATTTCAGTTGCGATGGCCTGCGCATCTTCTGGAGTGAAGGCCTGAACCTTGAGGCTGATCAGTCCACTGCTGCTATCGCTATAAACGCTGACCATTCGTCCCCAGTATTTGGTCAGATCTTCAATGGTGCCAGGGGAATGGTATCCGAAAATCGGGTCCATTTCCGTGGAATAAGTGGACCATAAGTGGCGTAAATTTAGGGTCTTATCTATTCGCGAGACGAGCTCTTGGCTTTTGATGAACTGATAGAGCATCTCCTCGTACTCAGCGCCACTGCCTGATAGGTTCGCCACACCACCCAGAAGTTCAATAGCCGAGCTCATATCTTCGGTATGAACCGAAAACCCCGACACCGAGGTGTAGCGGTCCGCGGCGCGTTCCCAAAGATACCATGAAGCCAAAAGGCTAGACCCTAAAACCGAGAGCACGAAACTTACAAAAGCAAGGCGATGCCGTAGTTGAAGACGCGCATTCGGCACAGGCGCAGCAATGGGGGGGGGCGGTAGAGGCAACACGTTCGGCTGGGCCGCCGCATCTGCGCTGTTTTCCTGAGCCCTGATTGCGCGCACTTTTCTGCGGCGCTGCTTCTCTATACGCGCGAGCGCCTCTTCACGCTCCTGACGCTTTCGTTCCTTGCGGCCCGCGTGGGACTGTAAATTTGCCGCTGCCTGGGCGATTGATTGGTTCATAACCAGGGGAGTAACTGAATAATCCTCATGATTTATTAATCGCTGCAAGATAGTCCAAAGAAAGAAAGTAGAACTTTACAGGAATATGGAATGAACCAACCGCATGTTCATATTTTAATGGGGACAAAAAATGCGGGTGCGTTCCTTTCGGATCAACTAGCATCAATTCGCCGGCAAAATCATCGCGATTGGAGCCTTTGGATTAGCGATGACAGTTCGATCGATAGCACGTGGGAGGGGTTATTAGATTTTCGATCCAATACGCCTGAATATGACATTCGCCTACTCAAGGGGCCGAATGTCGGAGTGGCTGCGAACTATTTTTATCTATTGGCGCAAAGAGAGTTAGCAGGACAATGGGTCGCATTTTGCGATCAAGATGATGTCTGGCTGCCGCATAAAATTTCGCGTGGAGTGAAGCTTCTTAAAGATCGTGAGAACTCCCATGTCTATAGCAGTAGAAGTTTTTACGTTGACGCTAAATTATCAGGTATTGGAGTGTCTCCTGAGCCTATGCGACCCTGTCACTTCGGAAATTCAATTGTTCAAAATTGTCTCAGGGGAAATACGATTATTTGCCCCCCCGGCGTAACGGATTACCTTCGCAGTATTTTGTATACCACGGCGAATGCTGAAATTCCCTTTCACGATTGGTGGATGTATCAAGCACTCACGGGAGCGGGATTTAGCGTCATCCACGATAGGAAGCCCAGCATATTATATCGACAACATAATGCAAACGTGATGGGTGCACCGGTCAGCCATCTGAAGCATCGGTTGGTTCACATTGCGAAGGGTGAATTTGCGAATTGGGTCGATTCCAACGCGTCGGCTATGCTTCGTTTGAGCTCGGTTCTAGATGCACCGGCTCGAGGGAAGTTGCTTAGATTTTTGGATTGGAGGATGACATGTAACACTAGGCGGCGCCCAACCCTGAATTCAATGGGGATCTACAGACAAACCTATGTTGGTGATATTGCCTTGAACCTGTTCGCACGCTGTGGATGCCTGTAAGAAATTTTAGATCAATAATCGTTCATCGCCCAGCCGTTTTACAAAGGCGACGTCGGTATTGGCAAAGGCTTCTAATCGCGTCTGTGTTGTTTCATCGTTAGTTAGCGCCATGAGATCCTGCCACCTGGTCCTTCGAATGGCTTTGGGGCCAGCGTTGACACGCGTGTCCTGAATGAAAACTTTATGCCCTGTTAACGTATAAATATCTTCCTCCAAGTAATTAAGATTGCTTAGCTGGTAGATGCGGGTCAGCGTTCGAGCTCTGTTGATTGCGCGCTCAATAAGCGCATCTTTGGAAATACCGGCAGTTTGGATTGCGCCGCGGACTCTGCCGGTTGCCATATAACGACAGTAAAAATTATCGTAGTGATCCTTGATAAAATTCTGCCAAGCAACGTCCCCTCCAAAAAAGTAATCGTCGAGCGTCCAATTTTTGACGCGGCGCAATCCGGTATGCTCGGGCGATGAAAGCATGCTCTCTGAAGCATGGTGTGCTTTTTCGCGGAGATAGAAGTAAAACGATGCTATTCTTTCATACGGTTCGCGCAAAATGGTGAAAGAAAAGACATTCTCTCCAAGCTGAGTGGGATAGTGCCAATCTAGATGCCCGGAATAGAGGTCAAATCCAACGGGAAACTGTTGATTTTGACCGGCTTGATTGTGCACCCGAATAGGAGACGTTCTGAGTTTTCCATAAATTCTGGATAGCTCGGCGTGCACTGATTGTCCGGCAGTTTTAGGGATATGTAAAAATACAATCTTTTTCATAGAGCGCTACCTGTCCGTAAGTCCACTATTTCTGGAGTGCATGGTTTTACTTGGCGCAACATGCTGTGTATCCCTTTGCTAAATTCGAGCACGTTCGACGGATCGAGATGATCGATCTGCCAGGGCGCGAATTGCCACCAGCGGCATCTCAGTAAGACACTGATAAGGCTTGGCGGAAGGCGCATACGTCTTATAGTGGCCGGATTCCCTGCGACGACGGTATAGGGGGCGACATCGCGTGTTACGACCGATTGGGCCCCTACTATCGCCCCGTCGCCAACAGTCACCCCGGCGGCGATATACGCCCCGTGCCCAATCCAGACGTCATTTCCGATCGTAGTTACTTTTACTCTGGTTGGAGGCCTGGTGTGTGATAGCCGAGAGCTGTGATATTGCTCTGCGGCTTCGAACCCGTCATCTAGGTCGAATATTCTATTTCCAAGATATAAGGCGGGACTCGTCGAGACCCAATTCATAGGATGGTTTTGGCGCCCGATTTGTACGTTTTCTCCCATGGAGCAATAGCGACCTATCCGGCCGGCGAAGCAGTATCCCGAAACCTGATAAGAGAACGCGCCCATTTCGAGAGAATGTTCATACTGCGTCCACTTTAAACTTGTCGGGATCTCCAATACGGTGTGTTGGGGTAGCTTTATCGTAGGTGCGCCACGGCTAAGCACCTCAATACCACGTTTACGAAATGAAGAGAGGGAAA
>Ga0209309_10001183_pt1 | contig 27074 bp, 20 predicted proteins | sample COGITO_mtgs_1204_2_FD_184807 | JGI IMG/M metagenome (GOLD analysis project Ga0209309, IMG submission 184807) | Pelagic marine microbial communities from North Sea - COGITO_mtgs_120412 (SPAdes) (version 2) | ecosystem: Environmental > Aquatic > Marine > Epipelagic ... | reverse complement strand
GAACCACGAAAACGGAGATATGAAAATGGATCATAGTAAAATGGCGAATATGAAAAGTGATGCAAAAGCAGAGGCGATTTTAAGTGATTATTTCAACTTAAAGGATGCTTTGGTGGCAGATGACACAAAAAAAGCAGCCCAAGAAGGATCCAAATTGGTAGCTTCCCTAAAGGCTTTTGATGCCAGCAGTAATTCAAAAGAAAACCAAAAAGAGCTAGCCGATATCATTGAAGATGCTACCGAGCATGCCGAGCATATCATTAAAAGTGCGATAGACCACCAACGTGAGCATTTTAAGATCTTAAGTAAGGACATAACAGATATGGTTGCCATTACAGGAACAAAAAACACGCTTTACGAACAGTTTTGCCCAATGTATGATAAAGGCAGTGCGTGGTTGAGCACAAGCAATGAAGTGAAAAATCCATATTACGGAAGCAAAATGCCTACATGTGGGAAAGTTCAAAAGACTATTAATTAGATAAACCCTTCCTTAAAAATCTTTTAACTATTCTGGTTTATTAGTTTATAAAAGAAGTTAAGATGATAAGAAAATATGAATAGTTCTAAAGCCCTGTCGTGGGAAGGAAAATAATTTTCAAGGTTAGTGTTAATTCCTTCCCGTGTCAGGCACAAATTAAAGTCCTAATGAGAGAAAGGGAAACTTTTTTCATTGTTTGGTTAGTAAAGACCTTTCTCTTGCTTAGGCACTAAAAAAAAGCAAAAAAAGTATCCGATGAAAGATTGTTGCAAAACAGGTATCGAAAAGGATCAAAAGCAAGGAGGCTTCAAAAAATGGTTAAGTTATATCATTTATGCAATTATTGCCATCATAGTTCTTGGGGCTTTGGTGTTACAACTAACTGGGAATTAATTTAAAATAGTAAGAAATGATTACAAAACAATTTTTATTAGCCATTTTGGTCATTGCCTTTTTAGGCAGTTTGACAAATGCCTTTGCATTAAATGAAAAAAGAAATAATCTCAATGAGGCTGAATTATTGTCTGGCATAACTTCGGTTGCGCAGTCAGATTCTACAAAAGCTGATTTTGATGCGTTTCCCAACCTACACCCTATGGTCGTACATTTTCCCATAGTGCTATTGTTGTTGGCAGTTATTTTACAATTGATACAGCTGTTTACCTTGAACCGTACAATGGACTGGGTCATTTTTTTAACGGTAGGATCTGGTTTTATAGGCGCTTATGTGGCCAGTACATTGGTGCATCCGCACACAGAAGGACTTACCGAAATGGCCAAAAACATATTGGAGCAGCACGACAAATATGCCGAATGGACACTATGGTCTAGCGCCCTTGCAGCTGTTTTGAAAATAGTAAGCCTGTTTTGGTTGAAATTGAACCGTGGATTCGAAGTAGCAGTTTTTATAGTTATGGCTTTTTCAGCCTATTCGGTATCCGAAGCAGGACATTATGGTGCGCAGTTGGTGTATATAGAAGGTGTTGGTCCTCAAGGAAAATATATCGAAACCGAAAGCGAAGAAGGTCACGGGGAAAGTGATGAACATTCACATTAATACTGAAAAATGAGAAAAGGCTTTTTTATAACCGCTATATTTTTATTTACTGCGTATATCGCTTTGGTGTTTTGGCACCCTCATTTGTGGTGGGTTGGATTGATAATACTTCCTTTCCTTGCACTCGGCCTTGTGGACTATTTTCAAGAATCCAATAATATTAGGCGAACTTATCCTTTGCTTGGTAGAATCACAAATCTTCTTGAGGAGCAACGTCACGTTATCCAAGAAACACTGTTGCTCAACCGTACCGAAGGGCAGCCATTTACTTTAATTGAAAAGGAAATTGTCTATAAAAGGGCTGCTGACACTCTTATGAATCAACCTTTTGGCACACAAATCCCGTATAACAAAGTGGGTCGAGAGTGGTTTACCCATTCTACTTATCCCACGAAGCAAATCAATGACGATTTTAGGGTTCTTATAGGAAGTTCCCATTGCTCAAAGCCTTATTCTGCCAGCATTCTCAACCTTGCCGGAATGAGTTTTGGGTCAATAAGCAAAAATGCCACCCTCGCTTTTAACGCTGGTGCGAAAATAGCGGGTTTCGCTCAAAACACCGGTGAAGGTGGGTTTACGCCCTACCACCAAGAATACGGTGCAGATATTATCTTCCAGTTCGGAACAGGCTATTTTGGATGCCGTGATGCCGAAGGAAATTTTGACGCTAAAACATTCACGGACATTGCATCTAATGACGTAGTCAAAATGATTGAAATAAAAATCTCGCAAGGCGCTAAACCTGGATTTGGGGCAATTTTACCCGCAAAAAAGAACACAAAGGAAATTTCCGAATTCAGGGATGTGGAGCAGGGAACAGAAATTCATTCCCCTGCTTTCCATTCGGCATTCGACAATGATGTTGAAATGCTACGCTTCATTAGAAAATTGAGAAAACTCTCTAAAGGAAAACCTGTAGGAATAAAGCTGTGCATTGGTCAACAAGATGAGTTTGAAAGAATGGTTAAAACCTTTGCCGAAAAGCAAAATTACCCAGACTTTATAGCCATTGACGGTGCCGAAGGTGGCTCTGGTGCTGCCCATATGGAATCCTTACATTGGGCCGGTATGCCAATAATTGAAGCCGTCCATTTCGCAAACGGCATTCTTAAAAAGTATGGGTTGCGAGATGAAATAAAAGTAATGGCAGCTGGAAAGATTATATCCGCTTTCGATATCTATAGAATGTTGGCACTCGGCGCAGATAACTGTTATAGTGCAAGAGGGATGATGTTTGCTTTGGGCTGTGTACAATCGCTAAAATGCAATTTGGATACTTGCCCTACGGGTATTACCACGATGGTTCCTTCCAGAGTTGCATCCATTGTAGTAAAAGATAAAAAAACCAAGGTGGCCAACTATCATAAAAATACCATAGAAGGATTTAAGGAACTGCTAAAATCAATGGGAATTGAAAATAGAAAGGGTATCGACAAAAAGTTTATTGTCCGCCGAATCAATGAAAATGAGACCACGACTTATCAAGAGTTATATTCAAATGGATTGAATGGACGAAAAATAAAAAGTAATGGGTAAAAACTTGATTTATCTTTTACTAATACTGTTGTTTTCAAGCAATGTATCTATAAATGCCCAAAACTTTAAAGTAAAGGAAGGAACCGCATCCTTTAAGGCAAAAATGCCACTTAATTCCTATATCGGCAAATCTGATGATTTACAGGGCGCCATAGATTTTAAGGACGGTACGTTGACCTTTTCGGTACTTGTAAAATCCATAAAGACAGATAATGAAAAACGGGATGGACATATGTATGAGCTGGTAAAAGCGGTAAAAAATCCAAATGTTTTTTTTGAAGGAGAATTTATAGAAGATTTTAATTTTGAAGAAAAAGCGACACAAACGCTCAACGCAAAGGGAGATTTCACCCTTGCGGGAGTTACTCGGGAAATAACCATTCCTATTGAGTTGAAACTTGTTTCAGAAGATACAATTCAATTAACAGCTTTTTGGTCTTTATTGATTACCGATTATAATTTGGAACGTCCAAGCATAGCATTTATAAAGGTGAATGATAAACACGACTTGAGTGTGGAGGCAATACTTAAGAAGGAATAAAATAAAATAGATTGTTGAACTAAATAAATACATTATGAGAACATTAAAAGCAATGGTAGTCTACCTTTTAATAGGCGTTACTGCAGTCAGTTGTTCGGTCAGTTCTTCGGCCATAGTTACCGATTATGACCAAAATGCTAATTTTGAAACCTACAAAACCTTTTACTGGTCAGATGATTTTCAAATGGAAAACGGAAAGGAAGAAGAACCGCTCTTTTTTAATACATTGATAAAGAAACGGTTGAAAGGCGCAATTCAGGAACAAATGGAAAACAAAGGATACGTTTTGGATAAAAGCAATCCAGACCTGTTGGTGGATTCCCGTATTGTTGTCCAGACAAGAAATATAAACAGTAGTGGTGGTTATCCGTATTTTCCTGGTTATGGCCACGGTTATGGCCATTTCGGGCGGTACGGTTATGGGTATTACGGTGGCTATCAGGCATCTGAAGAGCACAAAGAAGGCGGCGTTGTTATAGAACTTATAGATATGTCCCGTCGTCAATTAGTTTGGCAAGGGTTCGCACCAGATGTGCTGCACGCAAATACCACAGATAAACAAAAGGAAATCAAGGAGGCGGTGGCAAAAGTATTTGCAAAATATAATTATGGAAATACCATTAAAAACTAACAGTACAAAGAGATAAAAAATTTCAAAAAAAGTCCTGATCGGGAAGGGTCAATGTTGATGATTGGTGTTGACCCTTTCTCTGGTATGCACAAGAAATAAAAAAAAAGAAGTTTGGTGGAAATACTTGAGTTTGAGAGATGGACATTTTTGTGAAGGGGGGTTAATAGAACTTGATCTATCATTTTAAGTATTGTTTTAAGATATCAATACTTATTAATTGGAGGTGCAAGGGTATCGCTAATATTTTTTATTGAAAAAACCTCAATAGTGAAAGAAACTATAAAAGATATATCAAACGGCAATGGGTTTTACGGACAACTCTTTAAAAAAGTATTGTTCACCGCAATGGTAGTAATAGCAATATCATTAAGTTATATATTTTGGGCACAAGCAGATGATTATGGAGTATGGCAAACTATTTTAATTGTGGCTTTGGCATTATTAAAGACCATTTTTATAGTTCGGCTCACGTTAATACAGTTAAGTAAAATAATCGGGGAAAGTCACCAGCTTACACACGTGCTCACTTTATTCAGTGTATTAATTTTTTTGATTATCCTTTCGTTTTCGGCAGATTATCAAGCTTTATATGTTTTGAATTCAGAAAATTTTAAAACCGCTACATTAATTAGTAGTTCCGTTTTACTGCAATTCTTTGATTTTTCGTATTTCAGCTTGATCACTTTTTCGTCCGTTGGTTATGGCGATATGGTTCCAGTATCCATTGCGGGCAAGCTATTGGTGATGATGGAGATTTTCTTGAGCTTTTTGGTTCTTGTCTTTGGCATTGCCAACATTAATAGAATACACGTTGATAATAAATAACCTTTAAAAACTAAAATTATGAAAACAATTAAAACAATTACACTCGTAACAATTCTCATTGCAACTTTCAGCTTATCCAATGCACAGGAAACAAAAGTACAGACAGATATGGAAGCGGTTATCACCGTGATGAAGACCTACAAGGATGCCATTCAAAATTTGACACTAGATGGCACGTCCAATCTTTTTACCGAAGATTCTGAAGTGTTTGAGTCTGGTGGCGTGGAAGGTACGTATGCACATTACACCGAGCATCACCTTGGTCCAGAATTAGGGGAATTTAAAAGTTTTACTTATTCTGATTATGAAATCGATGTCAAGGTGGATTTACCCAATGCTTTTACCACCGAAACCTACATCTATACCATTGTTCTTAACCCAGACGATAAAGGGAATACCCGAACGATAAAGAAAAAAGGAGTGGCAACTTCAATCTTAAAGAAAATGGATGGCGAATGGAAAATCATCAAAACACATACGTCTTCAAGAAATACGAAATAATAGCGACAATGAGCAACTTTCCTCAAATAATCCATCAGTATAAAACCGACACAGAAAGTGTTTACAATACTTGGTTTGTTGACAATGACCAAAGATTAAAGGCGTTTAGAACCATTCGCAGAGGTATTTTACAGGTTATCGAAGATATTAAAAACAAAACCTTCCCAAACGATTTTAAGGAAAGCAGTTTGGAATTTGTGTTAGGTAGCATAGCTGAACAAAAACAAGTATTTGTGGGTGTGGCCCATCCGTTTTATTGGAAGCCGAAATTGCGCATTCCCGATATTTACGAAAATCAGGGCAATAAAATAGCTTTCGGTCAATTTTTGGAAAACTGTATCAATGCCAAAACGGAAGAACAGGTTGTAAGGGAAATCATAAAGTTGGATGCGCTCAAAATAAAGGGCCTTGGCCCAGCGGTAGCAAGTATTTTGTATTTCTTGCACCCAAGATGGTTCCCCCCATTTAATACGGCCATCCTAAAAGGGTTTAATTTTCTGTTCAAGGACAAAAAGAAATTGGGAAGTTGGACAGAGTACCTCAAGATCAGGGAAACCTTGATTGAAACCAATATTAAAAACAAATCGGAACTGTCAAACGATTTGGGCGCAATAGCCGGATTGTGTTTCGAGATTGGCACCCAAAAAATGCTCATTGGTAGCGACGAATATTTAAGTGAGGCCGAAAGAATCAAATTTGAAAAAAACATCGTAAAACGGCAAAAGGAAATTCAGGAAGAAAAGCAGGAAGAGAAGCTTCACGACGAAATGCAATATCATTTGTTGAAAATCGGGATTTCCTTGGGTTTTGATGTAACACCCGCCAGCAACGATAAAAGTAAATCTTTTGGCGGTCAAAGTTTTTCGTTCATTTCAATGAATGCGTTCCCGGAACTTCCTTGCGATAAGGAAACCCAAACCACCATCAAACTCATCGATGTGCTTTGGTTTGAAAAAGGGACCAATAATATTGTTGGCGCTTTTGAGGTTGAAAAAAGCACCAGTATTTATTCCGGAATCTTAAGACTATCAGATTTATATTTCAGCATTTCAGATGGCGATGAGGTTTTTTATATCATCATTCCAAACAATCGTGAAAAAGAGGTTATACATCAATTAAATCGCCCAGTAATCAAGAATTCCAAAATACATATAAAATACATTTTGTTTTCTGAATTAAGGATCCATTGCGATGCGATTTGCAAATTTGGAACAGACCTTTCAATTATGGAAAAAATAGCCAAATCAGTATGATTTGAAATTGGTAAGTAAGGATTATGGCTATAATTGTTTTATTTATAAAAAAACAATTAATAAAAACAAACAGTATGAAAACCAAACTATTTATATTCACAGTTCTTTTAATAGCATTTTACGAGGTTACAGCTCAAAAGATTTATAAAACTGAAGATGGCCATATTGAGATGATGACTTTGGCTGACAGTAAACCTATCAAGGCAGAAAGCCATAATCTGGCATTATATCTTGATTATGATGCTAAAGTGGTAAAGGGGGTTCTGGACCTTAAGACTTTATCAACAAATGTTCCTGAAATAAATACGATTCTAAAAGAGCTGAAGGATCCGTTAATTCTTCAGTTTATGGGTACTATTCCATCCGTGGATTTTTTATCAAACCGGCACGAACCTATCAATTTTAATTGGTTGGTAGATGTCACATATCAAGGAAAAACCTATAAATCACAATTTAAAGCAATCATTACCCATATAGAACAAGGATTTAATATGTCTTGCCTGATAAGTGCGACAGGACAGGTTTTGGTTTCAAATACTGGCTTGGGTTCCTTAATACAAGGTTTGGACAAAACTATAGATGTGCAGTTTGCCCAATTAGTGCTGAAGTTGGAATAACAGTAGGTTTACTGTAATTACCACCCACAGGATGTGATCTTTTTAAATGTACATTTGGCATCATTTTGCCCCCCTGAGACCAGTGATAAAAAGTTTTAACTAGCGTAAGAAATTGACGTATTTTGATAATTATTAATCAAAACCATTTAAACTACCGATTTAAATATAATTTTTTCACACCTGCTCCTGAGTATCGTTGTGGAAAATATTATTAGCGATGCGGGTGCTCAATGGATATTGAAGACCGAAGGTAGCTAACTATAAAAGAGCAACTTAGAAAACACATCATAGGTAGTTTGTCGAAGTGCAGACGAAACGTGTCTTTATGGATTGAGTTTTTTCTGTTTTTTTATCACATAATTTTCAATCAAACAACAAAAAAAGGAAAGTGCCCATATTTGCAGGGAGGTTTACTCTTTCCCGGATAAGGCAAAATGCCTTTGTTATATGTGCTTCAACCGTTTTAGTGGAAATATTGAGATGTTCAGAGATTTCTACATTGCTCAATCCTTCCTTCTTGCTCAACAGAAATATATTTTTACATTTTGGGGGCAGATTTTGAATTTCATTTTGAACCAAGAGATAGAGCTTTTCCAAAACATTATTATCTTCTTCAATAATAGCATCAAGCGCTTCAATATATTTTTTTTCTAAAATTGTTACAGATCGATTCTTCCTATATTGGTCTATAAACTCATTATAAACAGATTTGTACAAAAAACTTTTAATAGAAAAACACTCATTTAAATATTTGCGTTTTTCCCATGTTTTTATATATACATTCTGTACAATGTCTTCGGCCAATGCCTTATCGTTAACCAAACTATTTGCATACACACACAATTGATGATTGTAACTGTTTACCAAAAATGAAAAAGCATCTCCATCACCTTTTTTCAGGTGCGCTATTAAATTGTCGTTTTCTCTGAATCTTTGGAACATTCCTCGCTAAATACTAATTGTTTGTTAAATAATGTTACAATACTACTAAAAAAAAATCAAATTTAATAAGGGTTTTGTATTTGGGCTTCGTTATATAATAAATGAAAGGTACTAAAAGCAAAAAATTACTGGCAAAATATTTCACAGGTTCCATATCTACAACCGAGTTGGATGATCTTATGTTATGGCTCGAAAAACAGGATACTGAAGACATATTTATTTCTAGTTCAAAAATAGATTACGCAATCCGCAACAATATGTCCCAATACAACACAAAAAATACCGAAAAACTGTTGCTTGACAGAATTAGGAAAGATAAAAACATCTTAAATAGGTTTAAGATTAAAAGGTTTTTTAAATATGCTGCTGCTGCAGTGCTATTTATTAGCATTGGCTATTTTTCACATAATAATTTTAAAACAGCAAATAAAAATGATGTTACAACCACTAATAGAAATGAGATCATCCTGCAATTGGAAGATGGAAACATTAAAATTCTCTCTGAAGATGGAACAGAGAGAGTTGTAAATAATGAAGGGGCAATAATAGGTTCGCAAAAAGGGAATCAATTAATATATGACAATAAAACAACAATAGAAAAATTGGTTTACAACACCTTGACTGTGCCTTATGGAAAAAGGTTTGAGTTAAGACTATCTGATGGCACTCATATTTTTTTAAATTCAGGAACTTCTTTAAAATATCCCATTAAATTTTTAAAAGGAAAAGAACGACAAGTGTACTTAAATGGGGAAGCGTTTTTTGACGTCACAAAAGATACCGATCATCCTTTTATTGTTAATATGAACAATGTTGGGGTTCGAGTATTTGGCACAAAGTTTAATGCGTCCTCCTATCCAGAAAATGATGAAGTGAATACAGTACTGGTAGAAGGTTCTGTGAGCATTTTTAATAATAACATGGATTATAATGAAAATTCCGCATCACTATTAAAACCCGGATTTATTGCATCTTGGAATAAGCACAACAAAGAAATTTCTATTGAAAAAGCAGATATAGCGATCCACACAGCTTGGATAGAAGGACGAATTCTATTTAGACATTTAGAATTTAGAAATATTATAAGAAAACTAGAGAGACATTATGATGTAACTATTATAAACAATAATAAAAAATTAGATGAAGAATTTTTTACTGCCAGTTTTGATGTAGAAACCATTGAACAAGTCTTAGAAGTATTTCATAAAAACTATAATATAAATTACTCTATAATCAACGAACAAATAATAATTAACTAAAAACTTTTAAAAATATGGTATAAAACTTCTTAAAAAACTAATACATAATCAAAACAAAACATATGTCCTTATATTTTATACTTTAAAATATATCATATATATAAAAAATCAGAAAATGCTGGAACATTTCCTGATTTAAACCATGATTAATAATATTAACCAATTAATTCACTACAAAAATATGAAAAATCTATTTAAGCAAAGGGAGTTACCCTCTTTTCAATTAAAATTCGATTTAAAAATGAAGCTCAGCTTATTATTTCTAATAGTTTCTTTCCTTAATCTTTATGCAAATGATTCTTATGCCCAAAAAACTAAGATTTCATTGCACATGGAAAATGCTACAGTTGAAGACGTTTTGTATAAAATAGAATCATTAAGTGATTTTAAATTTATGTTCAACGACAGTGAAGTTGATTATAAAAAGAAAGTTACTGTTATAGTCAATCGAGAACGCATATCATCTATTTTAACAACCGTGTTCTCAAATTCAAATGTAGATTTTGAAGTATTTAAGAAACAAATCATTTTAAAAACCGATCCATTAAAAAATCAAAACAATGTTACTCCTGTTAAGGATGTAAAGATGATCCAACAACGACAAATAACCGGAAATGTCTCAGACATAAACAATCAACCATTATTAGGTGTAAATGTTTTGGTTGAAGGAACTGACATAGGAGAGATGACAGATTTTGATGGCAATTTTAGTATTAATGTAAATTCTGAACAGGCCGTATTGGTGTTTACTTATATTGGTATGAAAACCGTTCGCAGAGTAGTAGGACAGAATACTACATTAAATGTAAGAATGATACACGATGACCAATCTTTGGACGAAGTAATAATTACAGCGACTGGAGCTCGAAAACGGGTAGAGATGGGTAATTCAATAGCCAACTTAAAAGTTTCTGATGATGTTAAAGAGCGTCCTATTAACGACGTTTTTGACATTCTTCAAGGTCAAGCTGCTGGTGTCTCAGTTGGATCCAGTGGAGGGTCGGTAGGTATGGGCTCTAGAATTAGAATTAGAGGTTCCAACAGTGCTTCGCTATCCAACGAGCCGGTAATTTATGTTGATGGTGTTTTAATTAACAACGAATCTAATTCAATCTCCTTCGAAACCGGAGGGCAATCTCCTTCAAGGTTGGATGATATCAATCCAGAAGATATTGAGACCATAGAAATTGTTAAAGGGCCATCAGCTGCAACACTATACGGCTCTATTGCTGCCAATGGGGTAATTTTAATTACTACAAAAAAAGGAAAAGCAGGCGAACCAAGATGGTCGGCATTTGTGGAAAGTGGCTTGGTAGAAGATATAGCAACATATCCTAAAAATTATCAAGCATTTGATGCCGCTGGAAATCCAGGGTTCAATTTTGAAGCTGCAAATGGAACTTTTGTACATAGTACAGTAAACTCATTTCAACCTCTTAATGATTCCCGCACCTCGCCTTTCCGCACTGGTTATTCAGTTGGTGCTGGTTTAAGTGTTTCTGGTGGAGGGGAACTTGTAACTTACTTTCTATCCGGTAGCCTTTCCAATAACGAAGGTGTTGTACCTGTGAGCAATATTAAAAAAACAAATTTTAGGGGAAATTTTGGAGCTCAAATCACAGATGACATAAAGATGAGCTTAACAACAAGCTATACAAATAGTGATTTGGAATTACCGTCGAACGGTACTTATGCACTGGGTTTAATGGGCCAAGGCCTTAATGGTAACTCATCAATTGATGTAAATGACGGCTGGGGAGAATTTACACCCGCAGAACTCTTTACGATTGATACCCGACAATTGGTAAACCGTTTTACTACGGGTTTGGAAACCATTTGGAAACCATCTGAAAAAATAAATGTTCGGGTATTTGGTGGCCTTGATTTCACATCGCGATGGGATACTCAATTTTTTCCTACAGGAGAGGCTCCTGCCTTTCTAAATTATGACAAAGGCGCACGTTTTTCAAACAGGTTCAATGACTTTGTTTACACAGTTGATGCTGTGGGTTCATATAGCACAAATTTTACAGAAAATATTACAACACGTTCTTCTTTAGGGCTTCAATATTTGCAAAAACTCACGCAAGGAACTTTTACAACAGGCCTGCAATTAGTTGCTGGTAGTAACTCCATAGCTGGAGCTGCGGTTACCTTAAGCAATGAGCAAACCATAGAGCAACGTACAATTGGTGCTTTTTTTGAAGAGCAAATAGGATTTAATGACAAGTTATTTTTAACTGGTGCAGTTCGTACAGATAGAGGAAGTTCATTTGGTTCTTCTTTCAAATCTGTTTTTTATCCTAAATTAAGTGCTTCTTGGCTAGTCTCAAATGAAGATTTTTTTAATCCAAATGATAAAAGTTGGATTAATTCCTTAAGATTAAGAGGTGCATGGGGTGCTTCAGGTGTTCAACCTGGTACAAATGATGCCCTAAGGTTTTTTGATCCAATTGCCGCAACTGTTGATGGCGTTAGCGTTACAGGGGTTACCATTGGAGGTATAGGAAACGCAGATCTTAAACCAGAACGTTCAGAAGAATTGGAATTTGGTGCTGATATGAAATTATTCTCTAACCGAATAGGTCTTGATCTAACATACTTTAACAAACAAACGGAAGATGCACTAATTTTCAGACAATTACCTCCATCACTTGGTGCTGGTGCTGGTCGTTTCGAAAATTTAGGTTCTGTCAAAAATTCAGGAGTTGAAATATCTTTGAATACAAACATTATACAAACTGAAAAACTTTATTTTGACCTAGATATAGTGGCATCATTTATTGATACAGAACTTAAAAAATTAGGAGAAGGCATCCAACCAATCATATTTAATGGTGTGCAAAGACATGTAGAGGGCTATCCTTTAGGTGGATATTGGGATGAAGAATATACTTATAACGATGCTAATGGCGATGGTTTTATTAGTCAGAATGAAGTTCAGGTTGGAGAAACAGTTTATTTAGGAAACCCTTTTGCTACAACTGACATTACATTTTCTCCAACTTTAGGGATATTTAACAATGCACTTTCTTTTAGGGGATTGTTAAATTACAAAGGAGGTCAAAAACTTTATAACAATACTGGAGCTTGGAGAAATGGAAACAGCAATACACAAGAATTAAACGATCCCAACGCATCACTTGCTGGACAGGCACGGGCAGTTGCCTCTAAATTTTTTGGCACCGATGCTGGATATATTGAGGATGCGTCATTTTGGAGACTAAGGGAAATATCTCTTACTTATAATGCACCTCCAAAATTTGTAAGTAGTATTGGATTTTCCCGTGCAAGCCTCACATTATCTGGTCAAAATTTAGGAATATGGACGGATTATTCTGGTCTAGATCCTGAGATTAACACAGACGGTCAATCTAATTTCGCCACTTCGGAATTCCTAGACCAGCCACCTACTCGTTCATGGAAGGTTCGTTTAAATCTCTCGTTTTAATAACTGAATTAATTAATAATAAAGATATACTCGAATTATGAAAAAATTAATAAAAAATATAAATATGAATAGAAGTATTAAAGGCCTGTTTTTAGTTAGCCTTTCACTCCTTCTTGCTCTTGGAGCAATATCTTGTGACGATATTGTTGATGTTACAGATCCAGATATTGTTACTCCTGAATCTTTAAATAGCGAAGCCGGAATACAAACACTTAAAGCAGGTTCCTTGGGAGATTTTGCTATTGCAATGAGTGGGGCAGCTGCTGGGCATGGAGCAACAACCGGATTAACAGTTATGAGTGGTCTAATGGCTGACGAATATGTTTATTCCGGCACGTTTCCAACACGTCGGGAAGCCGATACCAGAATTCTACAAAATACCAATAGTGATATAGATAGGATATTTTCGAACATGCACAGAGCACGTGCTGGGGCTGAAGCTGCTATAGAGTTAGCTCAAGGGTTTGGGGGTGTTCCGGAAGTTGAAAGTGAAATGCAAAGTATTGTAGGCTATGCTTATATTATGTTTGCTGAAACCTTTTGTGGTGGAGTTCCTTTTAGCAAAGTCCCATCAGATGGTGGAGCTATTATCTATGGGGAACCATTAACACAAACAGAAATGTTTAACGCTGCTAGTACTTGGTTTGATCAAGCACTTGCAAGTAGCAGTGGAAACTCCGATTTAGCCAATCTGGCTCGGGTTGGTAAAGCACGTGCGCTCCTAGGATTAGGTCAAATTAGTGATGCTGCAACTGAAGTTTCAAGTGTCGCAACAGACTTTGTTTACAACATCGAGCATTCCGTTAACAGTCCAAGACAAGAAAACGGTATTTATGTTATGAGTACGCTGCGTAGACAGTTTTCAATAGCTGATGGTAAAGGAGGTAATGGATTAATGTATCGTTCAGCAAATGATCCTCGTACTCCTTGGGATGGTGGCACCGCATTTGGGCAAGATGATATTACATTGTATTACAATCAGTTAAAATTTCCATCTTCAAACGCTTCAGTAGCACTTGCTTCAGGAATAGAGGCACGTTTAATTGAAGCAGAGGCAGAAGTTAACATGGATAATGCTTCAGGCGTTCAAGCTATACATAATACTCTTAGAGCCACTATAAGCCTTCCAGCTTTAGATTTCTCTGGTTTAACGGGAGATGCTCTTATGTTAGCTCATATGAGTGAACGTGCTTTTTGGCTTTACAGTACTGGACATCGTCATGGTGATCTTAGACGTCTTGTTGACGTTTACGGTATGCAAGCATCAGATGTGTTCCCATGGGGAGCCTATTTTAAAGGGGGTGAATACAGTACCAATCTCAAGTTTCCAGTTCCTCAATCAGAGGCTAATAATCCTAATTATGCTGGATGTTTAGACTAAGGAGAAGAGCTGTTTTATAACTATTTTTGATTAAAAAGAGGTTTGAAAGAGCCTCTTTTTAATTTACAAGCAAAATATATTTGTACTAAATTTAGCATAGCAATTACTTACTATGATTGAAAATCAGGAACCCCGTAGTATCATAAGTACCAAACATTTTTCCCTTTTATCATTATTGTTTTTTTTATCAGGAACTGCAGGGCTCATACTGCAGGTTGTGTGGATGTACCGCTTGGGATTGATTTTTGGAAATGCCGCCTATGCCACGGCAGCTACATTAGCTGCTTTTTTTCTTGGACTGGCAATAGGTGGATGGTTTTTAGGGAATGCTTCGGCCAAGTTTAAGCGTCCACTTTCTGCGTATGGATTTATGGAAATTGGTATAGCCTTAACAGCACTCTTATTAATTCCAGGGATCGAATTTTATGAAACACACTATGCCTCTTTAGTTACTCTCACCTATGGTAAACAAAGTTTACTTACCATATTAAAGTTCACTTTTAGTATTGTACTCCTTCTTTTTCCAACGGTACTTATGGGAGGAACTTTTCCTGTTTTAGCTCAATTTATAGGGAAAGAAAAGCGTCAACTTGCAAGTAGGGGTACTATTTTATATGCGGTAAATACTTTAGGAGCTTCAATTGGTGCTTTGTTGGCTGGATTTTTTCTTCTCTCAAAATATGGTGTGGATGCCACCTATTATTTTACCATAATTTTAGTGGCAAGTATTGGTTTTATGGCAATCTTAATAGATAAGTTATTTATAGCCAATAAAGAAACACCAGTAAATAAAAAGGATAATAAAGTTTCTAAAACTATAATTAAGTTGGATGGCATTACTTATTTAGAGTTAAAAATATTAGCATTTTCATCAGGTTTATTGGCTTTATCAGCCGAAATTATTTGGACAAAGATGTTTGCTCAGGTTTTACAAAATTCTATCTATTCATTTTCAGCAATTTTAGTTGTTTTTCTTTTTGCTTTAGGGATTGGAGGACTACTTTCTCATGTTTTAGTGAAAATATCTAGTAATTCTAAATATGTCCTGTTAATTCTTCTTTTATTAGGCGCCATAAGTGTTGGGTTGTCACCTTATGTATTTAACAGCTTAACTAATGGTTTAGGCTATTTAGCTCCAAGTGCATCTTGGCTTGAATACCTTAGTGCTGTATTTAAGTTAAGTTTTTTAGTTGTGTTTTTTCCAACAGTAATTTTTGGTGCTGTTTTTCCTTTTTTGCTAAAAGCGTCTCCTTTTTTAAACCAAGCTCCTGGGAAATTTGTAGGCAAATTAGTTCTATTCAATTCAATTGGTAGCACGATAGGTCCAATTATTGTTGGATTTATTTTGCTCGATGCCATTGGGATTTGGACAACTATTAAAGTTGTTGCTGTTTTATATGGATGTTTAGCGCTATTTATTTCATTTAATTTTAATAATAAATCTATAAAAAAGTGGATGTTGATACCTACAATCGTGATTATTGGCGTTGTCTCTCTAGCAAATCCACCAATAGTACTATTGAAAAAAAATGAAACGATTTTAAAAACATGGCAGTCTAGTGATGGTGTAGTATCAATAGTACAATCTGGCAAAAATATTCAGATGAGATTGGATAATTTTTATGTACTTGGAGATTCTCAATCTATTCTAGTTGAACAAATGCAAGGTCATATTCCTCTATTGATTCATCCTAAACCAACTAAGACTTTGTTTTTAGGAATGGGCACAGGGATTACAGCCGGCGCATCCTTGAGCCATGATGTCGAACGTGTTGTGGTTGTAGAATTGGTTTCTAATGTTATTCCGGCCGCAAAACAATATTTTTCTCCTTGGGTCAATAATCTTTTTAATGATAAACGGGTTGAGATTATTGCAGATGATGCTCGTAATTTTTTACTTGGTTCCAACGAAAAATTTGATGTAATTGTAGGAGACCTTTTTACGCCTTGGCATGCCGGGACAGGAAGTCTTTATACTGTTGAACATTTTAAGCAGGCAAAAAAACATCTTAATAACAGCGGGGTGTTTGCGCAATGGCTTCCATTATACCAACTAACGCCTGAAAGTTTTGAAATTATCACTAAAACATTTGCCTCGGTATTTCCCGAGGTAACCTTATGGCGTGGCGACTTTTCCAGCTCACGCGCAAGCATTGTTTTAATAGGTCAAGAAAAAGATTCAAATTTAAATCAGGAAGTCGTTAAAAAAAATATTCAAAATGTTATTGGCACTACTAAAAATAGATCAAATGAACCTGATGATCATATGACTGGACTGTTTTATTTAGGGAACTTAAATGCCATAAGAAACAATCTAAACAACGTGGGGGTAAATAATGATAACTTTAGATCCATCGAATTTAAAGCACCTATTTTATCACAACAGGCAAACTCAGGCAAAAACTCATACATTATTGAGGAAAAGTTATTTAGTCTTTTAAAAATGTTAAATAAAAATCTCCCCGCCACTAAGGATCCTTATTTGTCTGAATTACCAACAAATGAAATAAAATATGTAGAGGTCGGATTCTTATATTTTAGGTATTTGCAACTAAAAGACAATGGAAATGAAAGTGATGCCAATAAAATCCTTGAACAAATTAATCTTATAGCGCCAAATTTTTTAAAAACTAAAAAATAATTGGCTTCACCAACATTACTCAAAAAACCCAATTCTACCAGCACTGGCGAATGGTAAAAAGAAAATTCCCGAAGCAGCTGAAAATTCGAGAATTTCACACTCCGACTTTTGATTCCTAATTCTTTTTTCAGGTGTTTTTTAGAATCGGTAAACCAGTAAGATTGACTCTTTAGAGTAAGTTGTGGCACTTACAATTTTACCCCATAAGAAATGTATAGTCTTCGATAGTTTCTTGCAAATAATATTTAACAACATCTGAATTAATATAACTATCTTTGAGATAGAAATAAGATGAAATACAAAACTTCCATAATTGCCTTATTTATCCTGTTATTGGTGTTTCCCACCAGTACAGTTTTGGCATTTGGAAATTCATCAAAGGCTTCTAAAACTGAAGAACATATTTGTTCAAACCAAGACACGCATTCTGAAAAGAAATCATGCTGTGATAATGATGATAATGGTTGTGTGGGATTGTGTAACATCAATTATTGCCATTTTCCAAGTTCGATCAGTATTCATTTCTATATCAATGATTCTGAACAAGTAAATACTACGTTAATGTATGTTTTGAAAGTTGACCAAGCCTACATTCAGAACACACCAAATAAAGTATATCTCTCCATCTGGCAACCGCCAGAAATAAGCTAATCCTTTTTTTTGACAGTGTTTAACCTGTCGTTTTTTGAATACACTATTTTGCTTGTATTCTTTAGCTTTTTCAATAATCTAAAATTCAAAAAAATGAAATCAATGTTCAATATATTGATAGTACTATTGGTAGTGCTATCAGTTACTTCGGGCCACGCCCAAATAAAAAACCCACAAACCGAATCTGTAAAGATTTTCGGTAACTGCGATATGTGTAAGACTGCAATAGAAAATGCTGGAAACAATAAAAATACGGCGAATGTTATTTGGGTCAAAGACACCCAAATGGCGGAAATAACCTACGATTCCCAAAAAACAAATCGGGACGAAATATTAAAACGTATTGCTCTGGCAGGTTATGACAATGACCAATTTCTGGCTCCAGACAATGCCTATGCACAACTTCCGGAATGTTGCAAATATGAAAGGTTGAATAAAACGCCTGCAATGCTTAGGGCTAAATCCAAATCGGAAATGGAAATGCCCGAATCAAAAATGGAAATGGATATGTCATCTTCTGAAGACCATACAGATATGGTGATGCCTGAAATTATTGAACCTAACGCACTGGACGCAGTTTTCGATAATTATTTTGCCCTAAACGATGCTTTAATAAAAAGCAATGCCGCTACAGCAACTGCAAAGGCGGCAGAACTCTTGAACGCGATAGAAGCCCTGGAAATAGAATCGCTTAAAACGGAAGAACAAACGGCTGTAACCAATGTGTTGCCGTCTATAATGGATGCTGCAAAAAGTATTTCAGGAACCAAGGATATCGCTAAACAACGTGAAAAATTCAAGGTTTTGTCAAAAAATATGCACGAAATCATACCATTTTACAGCTCCAATGAAACCCTTTATTACCAATATTGCCCAATGCAGGATGCCAATTGGTTAAGCAAGGATAAGGCCATTAAAAATCCGTATTACGGTTCACAAATGTTAAGCTGTGGCTCCACTGTGGAAACCATTGATAATAAAAATTGAAATAATCCAAAAATAAAATTTTTCGATAACGAAATGAAAAAAATAATCTTGGTGCTTTTATTCCTTGGGACACTTTCCATACAAGCACAAAATATAGTGCGCTATGATCTTTATGTGCGCGATACCCTTGTCAATTTTACCGGCAAAGAAAAACGCGCCATTGCGGTCAATGGGCAAATACCTATGCCAACGCTCACATTTACCGAAGGAGACATCGCCGAAATTTACGTTCACAATGAGTTGGATGAAGAAACTTCCATGCATTGGCACGGCCTGTTTTTGCCCAATAAAGAAGATGGCGTTCCCTACCTCACCCAAATGCCCATACCACCACACACTGTCCATAAATATACCTTCCCCATCATACAACACGGTACCCATTGGTACCACAGCCATTTTGGACTACAGGAACAGATAGGAATGTATGGTTCTATGATTCTGAATAAAAGACCAGATGATAGAACCTTCAGAAAAGAGATAGACGATTTGCCTACCATTCCCATAGTTTTGAGCGAATGGACAGATATTAAACCAGAAAATGTACATAGAATGCTTCATAATGCGTCCGACTGGTTTGCAATTAAAAAAGGAACTACTCAAAGTTATGCCGAGGCCATAAAAACTGGACACCTTAAAACAAAACTTCACAATGAATGGAAGCGAATGAACGCTATGGACGTGAGCGACGTTTATTATGACAATTTTCTCATTAATGGTAAAAGTGAAAATGAGGACACATCTTTGAAAGATTTGAAAGCAGGTGATAGAGTACGATTGCGAATTTCAAATGGAGGTGCTTCCAGTTATTTTTGGCTTACCTACGCTGGCGGAAAAATAACCGTGGTGGCCAATGATGGGAATGATGTGGAACCTGTAGAAGTGGATAGAATGCTCATTGCGGTATCGGAAACCTACGATGTGGTGGTCACTATTCCTGCCGATAATACAGCATTTGAATTTCTGGCAACCCCGGAAGACCGCACAAAATCAGCCTCCATTTATTTAGGAAGTGGTATTAAACAGCTCACATCGCCACTGCCAAAATTGAAATACTTTGAAGGTATGGAAATGATGAACGGAATGATGAAAATGAACGGCGATCTAGACCAAATGGGGATGAGTATGAGTATGCAGCAAATGGATATGAATGTGGTGATGTATCCTGAAATAACAGGCTCTGTAGATACAGGAAAGGATAAGAAAATGGAAATGGAGACCGAAAAATCTCCAGTCCACAATATGGATCAAATGGATGGAATGGATGGAATGAACCCGCCTTCCGGACGGGCAGGAATGGATGGGGATATGTACAAAAGCAATGAACTTTCAGACATCACCACGCTCAACTACGCCATGTTGAAGTCACCTATAGTTACTACACTTTCCGAGGACGCATCTGTAAAGGAACTGCATTTTACACTTACGGGAAATATGAACCGTTACGTTTGGAGCATGGACAACAAGGTAATTTCTGAAAGCGATAAAATCCTAATAAAAAAGGGCGAAAAAGTGAGGATTACCATGTACAACAATTCTATGATGCGCCACCCGATGCACTTGCATGGTCACGACTTTAGGTTGCTCAACGGCCAAGGAGAGTACGCGCCCCTTAAAAACGTGGTGGATATTATGCCTATGGAAACCGACGTTATCGAGTTTGAGGCAAATGTAGAAGGCGATTGGTTTTTCCACTGCCACATCCTTTACCATATGATGAGTGGTATGGGCAGGGTTTTTAGCTATGAAAACCAGGAACCCAATCCATTGATTCCAAATCCAGAATTGGCATTAAAGAAATTAAAGGGTGATGACAGAACCTTTCACTGGATGGCAGAAAACGATTTTGCAACCAATGGGAATGATGGCGAGTTAATGGCTCAAAGTACGCGATGGAGTTTTGGAACCGAATGGCGTTTAGGTTATAATGATATGCACGGATACGAAACAGAAACCCATATAGGGAGATATATAGGGAAAATGCAATGGCTGATGCCATTTGTTGGCTTTGATTGGCGTTATAGAAAATTGGCCCATAATGAAGTAGAGGAAAATCTATTCGGTCAAAAAAACACGAAGGACAAGCGTTCTGTATTAAGTATAGGGGTTAATTATACCTTGCCAATGCTGGTAATGGCGCAAGCCGAAATATTTTCAGATGGTAACGTGAGGCTACAACTGGAGCGTAATGACATTCCGTTAACTTCAAGACTACGTATGAACCTAATGTGGAATACGGATAAGGAATATATGGGAGGATTACGATATATAATAACGCGAAATATGGGAATTACCACACATTACGATAGCGATATGGGATTTGGGGTTGGATTAAACCTTAATTATTAAATCCAATCTGGTGATAAAGGATTATTAATGAATATATTTTGGAATTGCCGAAAGTAAAAAATGATTATTTTTAAGCAAATACCACCTTAAATTTTTGGAGACCACCCGAGGAGGACCTTTATATTTGCTATTCTAAAAAATAAATGATGATACCAAAAGACTTAAGTAGAGACATCAAAACAAGGTTACAAAGTATAAATGGGCAAATAGGCGGACTCATAAAAATGCTTGATGAAGAGGTAGATCCCGATAAAATCCTTCTTCAATTTAAAGCAGCTCAAAAAGGATTGGATAAGGCTCATTTTCTTTTACTGGATGAAACTTATAGAAAGGCCCTAGCCATAAAAATCTCTGAAACCGTAGAAGCCTGTCCTGGCGATTGTGGTAATGAAGACCGCATTGAGTTTATACGAAAACAGTTCCCAAATTTGGAACTCGATACACTAACCTCTCAAATGAAAGAGATTGATGCACTTCGCAATAGACTTGATACTAATAAAAATCAGGAACAGTAACTACCAAAGCCTACTTAAGGAACCATTTTAAGATTAGAATGCTATAAATATATAGCATTCTAATCTTAAAATTTAAGCTGTAACAAAGCATAGAAAGCTCGCGGTGAGCTTGGGATAATCCCTGGACCTGGATAGCCCGTCGCACGGCGTGTAAAATAATTTTCATCCAAAACATTGTTCACACCGGCTTCCAATTTAAATCGATGGTATGTATAGGAAAATGAAAGATCCATAATATCATAAGCAGGTATTTCCCCTACAATACCGCTTTGGCTTTCAAAATCCCTGGGAGAATTAGTTGCATCGGTAAATTGCTTGCTCAAATAAGTGTACTGCAAACTCCCCAAAAAATCTTTATAGCCAAATATTAAGCCTGTTTTTAAGTTAACGCCCGGTATAAATTCTACTTTTTTGCCTTTTACATTATTTTCTTGGGAAGATGTGTATTTCGAATCTGTAAGGGCAAGATTGACAAAATTACTGAGCTTAATGTCTCTTTTTTCTGTTGAAATGGCTTCCCATATATTCCAGTCCACAAAACTTTCAACGCCATAGGTAATCGCATCACCAATGTTTCCCCTAAAACGCTCTTGCTGGATGTCACTTACTTCCCTTAAAATGACTCCCAAACGATCTCTGTAGCTTAAAAAGAACGCTCCTAAGTCATAAGAAATATATTTCTTTATCTTCCCACGTGCCCCGATATCAAAAGTATATCCTTGCTCATCTTTGATATTGGGATCCACCGTCAATGATGGATTGGTAATTCTAATATCGTTGAATGTAACGGAGCGGTAATTCTCACTTATATTTCCATAAAATTCAACCGTTTTATAGGGTTTATAACTTAACCCAACACCTAATAAAACAAAAGAGCGTTCAAAATCACGATTATCTGGGACGTCTTCGTTTAAGATGGGATTGCCCGCGATATCAAAGTTGATACGTTTAAATGTTCCCCTGCTCTCCGTCTTAATGTATTCAAACCTTAGCCCTGGAGTTATGGAAAATTTTTTGGAAATTTTAAAAACATTTTCGGTAAACAGTGCCAAGTTCAAGTTAGGAAACTTAAAATCACTTTGACGTGGATAGTTGGGATAGGCCTCCTCGTCAAAATTAAAATTGGCATTGCTACCGTTGGTACCCGCGCCCTGCCTTTCAGTGTTGTTAGATTGGTAATATTTTCCTCCAAATAGTACCGCATTTTCTTTTCCGAAGAAACTATATCGTGTTAACAAACGTGCTTCTGCCCCCCAGTTGTTAAAATTACCAACTATCAATTCCCTTGGAGCTTCCAGATCATCTTCTTGTGATACCCTGTTTTCGCGAAAACCGACCGATTTCCTAAAGGCATCCAACGCAAACAGGTTGAGGCTAAAATCGGTTTTATCACCAAAAGCGTGTTCCAATCGTATGGAATATAATTTCCAATCCACATTAAACCAATTACGTGTTCGGTTGCTAAAGCTTGGGTCCTCCTCAAATTGTTTATCAGTAAGACCGCCCGGTTGCTGTGCCAGATAATTTAAATAGCTTGCTTCAAAGGAAATTTTGGTTTTTTCTGTAGGGGAATAATCCAAATGCAGATATCCATTAAAAGATTCAAACTGCGAATTGTTACGAAAACTGTTTCCTTTTTTATAGTTGAAAAAAGAGTAATAGCCAACTTTTCCCAATGTTCCGCCTAAACTGTTAAAGCTGGTGAACAAATTGTAGGAACCTATAGATTGACGGGATATCCATTCTATTTTTTTGTTGGGATTAGGCTCTTTCAGTTTAAAATTGATAAGACCTCCAAATTGTGGTCCATATTGCAAAGATGCCGCACCACGGACCACTTCGATCTCTGCAATGGACTCTGCGGGCGGCGTATAGTAACTTTCAGGATATCCTAGTACATCTGCAGAGATGTCGTAACCATTTTGTCTTGTATTAAAGTTTGCACTGCGGTTGGGGTTGAGGCCACGCCCACCAATGTTCAATTGCAGCCCGGCATCGTTGTTTTCATAGATGTTGAGCCCCACCACTTGCGAGTATATCTGCCTTGCATTCCCGCTGGCAAGGTTAGCAGTAAGGTTGTTAACCATTACTACTTCGCTTTTTTTACCTTCATAAATGGCAGTTCCCTCAATGCTCTTCAATCGCTTTAAAGCAAAAATACGCTCATTTCTTTTGGTAATCACTACCTCAGAAAGTGCTATGCCCAAAGAAGCAAGCTCTAAGTTCAACGTCGTATTCATAGAAATGGTGACCTCGTGATCCATAATAACAAACCCGTACGCAAATACGGTTATATTATAGGTTGCTAAAGGAAGGTTCTGAAATTTAAAATCCCCAAAATCGTTTGTGACGGTTGATTTTCCGAGAGCGGTGATATATACTTCGGCATTGGGGATGGGTTCCTTCGTAGATGCTGAAACAACTTTTCCCTGAACCACAAATTGTGCAAACATCGCAGAACTCGTGAAAGCAAAAAATATGGCTACAATTATATGTCCTCTTTTTAAATACATTTTTTAAATTGTTTAAAACCCTTTGATTTCATCCTTGAATTCCAAAATCCAATTCTTATGTTCAAAGGAGTCTGTTTGCTGCAATAAATTTACTTTTGGGTCAATATAAGGTTGGCTCAACCTGCCGTTGAGTGCTACATAACTTTCTACGTAAACCGCTACATTTTGATGGCCTTGTGCTGTAAAATGATTTCCAAGGAATTGAGCGTACTGGAGGATGAAATCTGGTTGGGTGCTCATCTGTTTTTCCTGAAACCTTGACAGGAAATCGGTATTATCCACAAGAAATGAGGTACCTTTTTTTTTATCGACTATCCTAAATTGCGCGTAGCCCGCTTTTTCCATCAACATCACACGCCAAGAGAATCGGTAACCTTCTTCGGTCCAAAACAGTTCATTTCTATAGCCGAGATAACGCCAAGGGAATAGTAGCTGAAAGGCAAAAAAGATCCCAACGATAACCAATGGAAGATTGGTTTTATAACGATACGTTTTATTCCACGCTCCTATATCAGTCTTTAGTCCTTTAATCCTTAAAAGAGTCGAAAGCGCTTTCAATATTTTATTATGGAAACCTGCATCAAAAAAAATAAGTGCGCTCACGATCATCACATAAGGGAACATCCCTATTGGAAAAAGGATCCGAGTCATGATATGGAAGAATACGAGGAGACCGAAAGCCGCCCAACGTGTGGGTTTATATAACAACAAAAACGGAATCGCCAGATCGTAGGCAGCACCGCCCCAACTAAAGGCATAATGAAGCCATTGTTGCTGCATAAAACTTCCCAAGAATGGCAGATCATATTGGGCGGGCAGCCAAATCTTAAGTGGCATTGCTTCAAATAGCCAGTCGCTGTTCAGTTTTGCCAAACCAGCATAGAAATAGACAAGACCAATCAATAATTTTATACTATCAACAGTCCATCTAGGGATTTCCTGATAGGCCTTAGACTTATCCCGATAGGCATCCATTGAAAAGTAGGCATTGGCGGGGAGGAAGATCATCAAAAAACTAATACAACTAACGAAATAGTAATGGTTAAGATAGGTAGTCTTATCCATCAATTCGATATAGGTAAAGCTTAAAAAGAAAAATATGATCGCTATCTTATATCGATATCCCAAAGCAACAAAAATTGCCGCAATACCGCAGATAAAGAACAGTAAATAGGTAGAAACACCCAAAGGCTGCACCCATTCAAATCCGTAGTATGAAAAAAATAATTTAGGCTGAATATATAGTTTGTCGATCCAGCCATTGCTCCAAAAACGGACAATACTAAGAAACATCATAAGTCCAAAAAAAACACGAAAGACCGCCAACGGGGCGGCCTCGGTAGTTTTATTTAGGTATGCACTTATAAATGAAGCCATTAGTTAATCTCCATCTGCATCTACATAATCCACATTTATGCTCAATGCCTGCAACATATCCACTTTTAAGAGGATAACGTTGCGTTGTAGTTCATCGTAGGTGCCTAGCATTTTGGTGTTGTCCGTTTCAATCTGTAGAGCAAAATTATTGTTTAGTTCGTTTGCTTGGGCTTCTGCAGCATTGAATTGAGCGTTGATAAGACTGCTTAGGTCTTCCCCATTTTTAATGCTGTTCAAAAAATCGAGATATGTACTAAAACTTTCTCCAGTAGTATTGTTGTTAAAATATTTTCCATTAAAAAAATCTTGGCTTGCCTTAACTGCTGTTAGCAGCAATTGTTTGGAAAAATCTTTTTTATAAAGCGCCTCTACATTCTGGGGTAATGGCTGTTGGGAGAAAACACCTGCGGGTATCCCAACTTTGCCCGCCCGCAACGATTTTTCAAAATAGAATATATAAGCGTTTGTCAGTTTATCAACAGACCCCGTTGCCGAAGAACTTGTATTTGCAACAAAAACATCCCTAAAGCTAGCATTCCAATCATCAAGTACTGTTGTGGTTAATAGTAGAATTGTTCCCGTTAAAGTGTTAAGATAGGTTTTGTAGGCCTGAGCATTGCTGTTCGTAGAATAGAAGCTTACAATTTCCGAATCTGTTCCTGCAAGACCATTGATTAGATAATCTATAGCTGGAAAACCCTGTGCATCTATTGTAGATGGCAAGGCCAGATCGTAAGTGCCGGTTGCTATAAAATTTTGTATTTTTTGGGTATTGGAGGGATAAACATTCAGACGGTTCCTATACCGTACTTCTTCGGCCTTGCCTATTTCAAACATAGAGACCTTTTGAAAGGAAATGTAAGAAGCCGCCCATGAAGCACGCAAACTATGAAGGTTTGTCTCTGTCGGGTCATTTGCAAAGATCGTTGCAGCTGTATTCAGGCTTTCCGCCTCTGTTTTGAAAGAAGTATAGGAAGGGACAATGATGTTATCTGCCCAATTTACAAGCATTGCACCACGATCAAAACTAATGTTCGGAGGTGGTACGGTTTCGTTCCCAGTATCTTTTGAACACGCTACGATTAGTAGTCCAAAAATGATAAGGCTCCAAAGTTTCCAATGTTTCATAATTATTTTTTTAATTTTAAATCAGCCGATTTCCTACTTGGCAAATCGGCTGATTTGGCTAATACAACTTTTATTTAATTTGTACTGGCAGCTTGTTCGACCGTGAAGTCAAATTTAGCTGCAATAGCTTCAGAAATGCTATTTAGAGTGTCTGGTGTGAGATCCCAAAAACCATTTGGACCATCAGCTAAAAGTGCTGTAGTAAAACCATCAACTTCGCTTTTGGAAAAGAAAGAAGCACCTGTATCCTGGTTTCTTGTAAAACGCAAGCTGAAAACAAACCCATAACCCTCAGAAATGTTTTGGAATGCAGCCCCATACTCGGCATTTGCAAGTCTGTTTTTACCTTGTTGCAGATAATATATGGAACGGATGGCAATGACCTCCGATATTTTTTGACGTATAATGGCAGCCTGGGTATCCCGCACGGCATAATCTTTT
>Ga0209309_10001178_pt1 | contig 27160 bp, 27 predicted proteins | sample COGITO_mtgs_1204_2_FD_184807 | JGI IMG/M metagenome (GOLD analysis project Ga0209309, IMG submission 184807) | Pelagic marine microbial communities from North Sea - COGITO_mtgs_120412 (SPAdes) (version 2) | ecosystem: Environmental > Aquatic > Marine > Epipelagic ... | reverse complement strand
GAAGAACGAAACTCTCGATCTGAACACAACTCTGGGGCCAGCTTTCAATCTCACGACTGAGCTTGGCCCTTCTTTTCAGCTCTCCATGAGCAAGGAAGAGACGTTCACTCTGACTGTTGGCACCAAGTCCTCATCCCTGTTCGCAGGTGGTGGGGAACAAGGTCCACAGGGTATTCAGGGTGAGCAGGGTCCACAAGGTGAGCGTGGTCTCCGTGGCTACAAGGGTGAACAAGGTGACGTTGGACCACAAGGTCCAATCGGTCCTGAAGGCCCTCAAGGTCCGCAGGGTGTCCAAGGCCCCATTGGTCCTGTCTCTACTGTCCCCGGTCCTCGTGGTCCCAAAGGGGACAAGGGTGACAAAGGGGATGCTTCCACTATCCCCGGACCCCAAGGTGAACAAGGCCCACGAGGCTACAAGGGCGACACTGGTGATCGTGGTCCTGCTGGTTACTCCGACATTCCCGGCCCACAGGGTCCACAGGGACCGGTTGGTCCAAAGGGAGCCAAAGGTGACACTGGTTCAATCGGTGCTCAAGGACCGGCTGGACGTTCAATGTTGGACGGAACAGCTCCTCCGACTGCTGGTATCGGTAATGTTGGTGACTTCTTCATCAACACACTCAGCCTCTATCTCTACGGTCCTAAGACTGTTGGGGGTTGGGATGCTGGTGTCTCGATCAAAGGTGCCACAGGTAACAATGGTGAAGGTATTCTCCATGGTACTTCAAATCCTACGACCCAAGGTAACACAGGTGATTTCTACCTGAATACAAGCACTTACACACTGCATGGTCCAAAAGCCTCTGGTACTTGGCCACTTGGTGTGTCTCTCAAAGGACCAAAAGGTGACAAGGGTGATGATGGAGACGATTCCATTGTTCCCGGACCACAAGGCCCAGTCGGACCTCAAGGTGATGAAGGTGCTCCTTCAACTGTACCCGGTCCAAAGGGTGATCCCGGTATCCAAGGACCGGCTGGACCTAAAGGTGACACCGGTGCAGACAGCACAGTTCCGGGTCCACAAGGCACTATCGGCCCAGAAGGACCACAGGGTCCAGCAGGAGCTGACTCAACTGTACCGGGGCCACAGGGTCCAGCCGGTGCCGATGGTACTGATGGACAAGACGGTGTCTCTGCAATCGTTCCAGCTTCCAACACAGCCACTGCATATTCTGTGACCAATGCCGATCTGGCAGGGAACATCTTCCGTAAGATGGCCAATGCTGCTCAGATCACAGTCACAGTTCCTGAAAACCTGACAGGCGTTGAACCAGCAACATACATCCAGACTGGTGCTGGATCTGTTGTCTTCGTTGCTGGAACCAATGTGACCATTCACAGTGCTGATGGAAACCTGACCATTGGTGCTCAATATGGTTCAGCAACCCTCATCCCTGATGGGGACACAGCCGATGTCTATTATCTGGTAGGACACCTGACCACATGATGAGTCTTCTCCTCAGTTCGGTGAGTGCATCTGCAATCATCGCTGCAACACCTCCTCCTTCAACGGAAGTCACTGCCGTCTACAAAGGCACTGATTACTCTGGAGACAACAACTACGATCCCACTCTCTCTTTTGATGAGATTGGGACGTACATCATTGCACTTTACGGTGCATCTGGTGGTGCTGGGGGATCTGATAGCCCAATCACTCTGCTCGATGCTGGAGGGTATCCGATCATACAAATCGGAACCTATGAAAGCAACGATTATGAAGAAGTTACATGGGGTTACGTGACAATCACCACCCCCGGTGACTACCAGCTCGACTTCACTCACAGCTCCACATCCTACCGTCGGGGTGCATCAAACTGGCTGATCTCCAGCAATGTGGATCTGAACAATATCGAATTCTTCTTTGCACGAGGAACCGGCTTCTCTGTTGATGTCCCAGTCAAGGAAGATGAAGTTGTTCTGGCTGCCATGAGTAGCCGAAGTGGGACAGTCTCGATGAGTGGTCTGGATACAGTCCACATGCCTTCAACTGCTTACGAAGGCACAGACATTTTTGCTGTCTACAGTGAGCACATCTCTGTCGAGGAAACCAAGACCATCGCTGACACCTCAGTTGGAACAACCAACACACGTCTGATCATGGCAGGTGTCCTTCTGAAACCAAAACCGAAGGAAGCCCATCTCTATGCTCACAGCTTCTACGCTGTCTTGGGTAACTCGAACCAAGCCGTGTCCACTTCACAGCACTCTCTTTATGCTGTACTTGGTCAACCTGAAAACACAGCATATACCACTAATGCTGCCACCTTTGTCATTCTGGAGTAGAAATCATGGCCATTCTCTTTGTAGGCAGCCGAGCAATTGATCTGGGGGGTGCTTCTTTCAAGAACACCACTACCAACACATTTGACTCTGCTTATTCATCTGAATCAGCAAAGATTACTGCCCCATCCAATGGTGGGTCCAATGGTTTCACTGTCCCTCATGCTCTCGCAGCATCAAACACCACATGGTATCATTTCTATGTGAAAACAGCGAATTACATGACAAGCTCCGGCAACGATGGGTACTGGTTCACCATCTACAACGACGCTGGTGATGAGCTTGCTCGTTGGGATATTCTCAATGGCCAGGGTTTTGCGAAAGTCACAGGTGATACCATTGTTGAAGGCACTACCCTCAGTCTCCCTGAAAACTCTTTTGTAATCATTGATGTGAAAGTCGTGGTCGATGCCAATATCACCATGGAAGCCTACATGAATGGTGCTCTCCAATCGACTGCCACTGCTGCCAACACTGCTGGAAAACTTGGCCCGACTTCCTTTGTGATGCAGCACGAAGACATGGTCTACACCTCCGCTGGTGATGAGTTTTATTACTCGGAATTCGTGGTCACAGACAACGAACCAACTCTCAATTGGCGTGTTGCTACACTGGTTCCGGCTGCTCAAGGCACCCATAACGAGTGGAATGGCACATACGCAGACATTGTGACGTTTGGTGATGGTCTTTCGATCAACTCTCCTACGCCGAACCAGAAGGAAAGTTGGACACTGTCTGTCTATGGTGGTCCCGCTACAACTTCAGGGGTACGAGCTGTTGTAAACAGTTTCATTGGGGCTATTGGTTCTGCTGGACCTACCCAAATCACACCATTCATTCGCCATGCTGCCACAGATGTGGATGGAACTCCTTTTGCCCCCACTGGTTCTCTCCATACTGAGGTATTGGAAAACAATCCTCAAACAGCAGCTCCTTGGGATACTGCTGACTTTGCGACTCTTGAAGTCGGTGTGAAATCTACCGCTTAACATCTAAAATCGACCATGCTACGCATCCCCTCAAGGTTGCAGTGCATGGTCGATGATCCCAATGGCTCTCCCCATTCCCTCAAATAAGGATGGCCAGATGCCCATTACCCCAACACAGGCGGAACGCCTGAAACTATGGCGTGAGAACAACGAGAACTTCACTCTCACTGCTGAACTACTCGGAATCGCTCGCAGTTCCCTCCGTGATTCAATTACCGCAGCTCTCGCATACGAGAACGCTGATCCCGGTCTCAAATCAGCCATGGATGCCACTGGTCTCGGAGGAGGTATCGTCACTGGCGGATGGCGTATCGTCCAAGAGACAATGCCAGATGGCACCATCGTCCGGAATTCTGTCCGCTATGCGATGAAACCAGAAGAGATCGAGCCTGTTGATGTGGCCCAGACCATCATTGATGCCCTCACACAGGCTCCACGAGTCGCACCAGTGGCCCCTCCCACTGAGAAGCTACCCGAAGACCTCTGCAACTTCATCCCCCTCTGTGACCTCCACGTAGGCGGTGAGTACGGGGATCCGAAGTACCTCGACGAGGTGTATGCAGCACTTGTCCGTTTGATGCACAACCTGCCCAAGGCTCACAAGGCTGTCCTACTGGACATGGGCGACCTACTGGACGCCAATGACCACAAGGGGTTGACTCCTGCATCAGGCAACGAGTGTGATGTCATCCGGGAGAACCACCTGAAGAACACGATTGACGCAATGAACATCATGCGTTTCGCAATCGGACTTCTTCTCCAGAACCACAACGAAGTCGAAGTCCATCTCCTCCGGGGAAACCATGACGAGACAGCCTACATCGGTGTGATGGTGGCTCTTGATGCTCACTTCAAAGACGATCCTCGTGTCGAGATCGTTGTCACTGACGAAGACTTCCGTGTCATCCCGTGGGGCAAGTGTGCTGTGTTCCCTCACCACGGGGACAAATCCAAATGGGAAGACCTAAAGGATGTCTTTTCTGACCAGTTCCCAGACGCATGGGCCAAGGCCAAGTTCTGGCGGTTCATCTGGACAGCTCACGTCCACCACGACAAACAGAAACAGCTCGTGGGAGCTGACTGTGAGCACTTCCGGACTCTGGCCAAACCCAACAAGTGGGCGCAGCTCAAGGGCTTCTTCACTCGTGGGGGGATCTGTGGGATCACTCTGCACAAACAGGATGGTGAAGTGGACCGAACCAAGGTAAACCTGAAGCCTCTACTTCTTCAGGACAAACCAAGGAAGGACTTTGGACTATGATCGAATTTCTGATTGGCCTCGGGGCCGGTTTGATCGTTGGGTGGAACCTCATCCCCCAACCTGTATGGGTGAAGAACCTGTACGACCGCTGGTTCACCAACCACTGACACCATGAAATTGGCCGGGGCTTTCCCCGGCCTCTTTTTTGGTTGAAAGACCTCACCTAGCAATGCAATCCTGCATCAGCTCAATTCGTGGAGAAAGACCATGTGATATCTCATCCCTTCCCAAATAATGTGATCTTATGACTTCAGGTCAGTGAGCTTCCAGCATTCTCAGTGACCAATCGGTGGATGAATACGTGTTTTCTTGCTCACTGCACACGTACCGCTTGTTGGCACTGAACCCCATCCCTCAAACTCCAAGGAACAGATATGAAACGTAAACCAGTGACCAATCGTCCGTGGTTCAGAACCACCTGCCGTGGAGGCAGGATTGATTGTTGGCACTGAGGATACCTAATATCCTCTGAAAGATGCCGCACAGGACGGAAGCGCCTAATAGCGGGTCTTGGTGCATTTGACACCTTATGACGAGGAATAGCGACCAGTCGATTCTAAGGAACGGATGTTAATCCGTGATTCTGGAATTTGCTGGAGCTGTAGACCCCGTAGGAGAAATCCTGCGGGGTTTTTCTTTTTTGGTGATCTGTCACTGTTAAGAGGGCGCTATGAGTCGAGCACCTAGATCGTCCATCTCAGCCTATTCTCAAGGGACAGACACCACCCATCCATTTCCGTGAAAAAGGAACAGAATCATGCAAGTCATGAACAATGACCAGTTCAACCAGAATGAGGTTCTCATCGGTGGAGTTGGCAAAACCAAAGGCTTCAAGGTCTCCGATGACCCCATGCTGATGTCTATGCTCTCGACCGGCTTCTATGCAAACCCGCATCGTGCCATGGTTCAGGAAGTCATGTTCAACGCTTGGGATGCTCACCGTATGGGCAACTGCCAAGACAAGCCCATCGACATCTACATCACCGAGCACAACGGTTTCACCGTCCGAGACTATGGTCCGGGGATCGCTGATGACATGATGGGAGATGTGTACTGCACCTACGCTGCATCGACCAAGCGTGACAACGCAGACATGACCGGTGGCTTCGGACTGGGATCCAAATCCCCGTGGTCCTACACCGAGTCGTTCACTGTCACCTCTCACCATGAGGGCATCAAGACGATGTACCTGATGAGCCGTGTCTCTGACGAGGCAGACGGCAAGCCGGGGATGACCCAACTGATGTCCTTCGAGACCGAAGAATCTGGCCTCAGCGTCAGCGTTCCTCTCGAAGAAGGCGCTCTGCGTGAGACTCGTCGTATCGTGAAGGACGTGCTGTATCTCTCTGGGATCAAAGCACAAATCCATTTTCAGGACGAAAATCCTGAGCTGATCGAGTCCGAAAGTGTGCAGCCTGCACAGTACGTGATGGACACCCGTGGTGGCAGCGAGAAAGAGCTGTATGCCGTGTATGGTGGCGTCCGGTATCTCATCCCTCACAAGGAGGAGTACGACGAAGAATTCGAGTTCATGAACCTGATCTCGGAGATCTCCAGCCTGTACATCGGCTTCGCACCTCACAGCCTCAGCCCTCTTCCCAACCGGGAAGGTCTGAACATGTCCACCAACACCAAGGAGAACATCCGGATTGGTCTGGAGCTGTGCATGGAACGCTTCCAAGAGGTGTTTGACCCTGTCATCCACGCCTACTTCCGGGATCGTTTCGACGACTACAAGAAGGGGGGGATTCAACCTCAGTACGCCCTCTTCCATGCAGTCTCGAACGAGTCGCATGAGTCCATGTTCCTTCAGGAGTTCCGGGACAAGATGCTTCCTCTGGTTCCTCTGAACACAGACAAGACCGTCTGGGACATCGCTCTCCGACTGCTGGTCAAGTCGCCACGGTCGATCATCAATGTCATGGGCAAAACCTGGTGGATGAATGTCCTCATTCGTCACTTCATCCGGGTCTATCCTGATCACAAGTACCTTGGTTTCAAGATGTTGAAGCAAGATGCTGAGAAGATCATCGGCAACCACTATCATTACAGCTATGGTCTGGAAGAGGTGATCGCTGGATGGATCATGCCCCAACAGCTCGCCAAGCTGCATGAGTTCGAGAACCAGTTGCTGAAGGAGTTTCCTGAAGATGCTGGCTTCATGCGTCCGAAGATTCGTCTTCAGGCTGATGGCGACTGGCCGACGATGGAACGTCACCGGAATGCCCCCAAGGGCATTGGTCATCGGTATGCTCACCGGTCCACCCGCAACATCGGTGGGAAGGTCGAGAAACCAGAGGTGAAATACTCGGATCCTTACCAGATCTGGGCATCGAAGGATGGCAAGGCAGTCACCCAACTGTTCATGTCCAACACAGTCGTGCTGGGCAAGACTCTACAAGCTGTTCGTGATACCGACATCGCTCCTCAGAGCTACTTCTCCACTGACAAACGGTACATGAGCAACTACTTCGGCTCTCCGGATTATGGATCAATTCCAGCCTACGTCGTCCACTCTCGCAAGGGATGGTATGACAAGGCTCTGGAGATCCTGACCAACCTCGGCTTCCACGTCATCGAAGCTGATGAGCCTGAGCGTCGGACCTATGGAAAGAACGACGCTCCTCGTCCCATCGTCAAACAGTATTGCCGGGTAGATACCCGTCGCAACGACTGGAAGGCAGATGAAATCGACTCGGGAGATGAGGATTATGATCCGGATACGGATGGTGTTCCTCTGACAAATCCGAGTCACTTCCTCTACATCAAGCAGTTTGATCTGGAAAGTGAAAGCTACTATCACCGTGGGAATCCCAACAGACCGTCCAAGACTCTGATGCACTACATGCTGAAGATCCACCCGGACGTGGCCATGGTGAACAACACAACTCAAGCTGAGAAGCTGGAGAAAGGGGGAGCCAAGAAGTTCGAAGAACTGGTCATCCAGTGGCACAAAACCATGGGGAAGAGGGTCTATCCCCTTCGGAACATCGTGCGTGTCATCAAGGTGATGGACAATTCCAACATCCCAGAATCCATGATCAAGGATCACCAGATCCAAGCAGCCATGGGTATCGCCAAAATCCGTCAGGATGACGATGCTTTCTGGGAGGAGATGAACATCATCAAGACCATCAAGGAGGAGAAGTTCTATCCCCTCCAGAAGACGGCCAAGGAGATGGAAGTCCTCTTGGACGATGTGTGGCGTGACGACCCACAGAAAGAGAAGATCAAGAAGGCTATCAAGGCTACTGATCTCCTCTCTGAGACCAAGCTCGACTACCAATGGCGTGGTCTCGACAAGCCGGGGCAACAAGACTTTGCCTCGAAACTCGCCCGGTTCATCCGGACTCTGTAACCAATCCAAAGGACAAAACCATGGATAGCAACAAGAAATCCGTGGTGTCTATGCTGGCCAGTGACAAGAAGACGACCTTGTTCACTGTAACCGGTGAGGTCATCGACATGCTCGTCGATGGCCCGTATGACACTGCTTCGATTGCCGCATTCCTGACTCCCCAGCTCACTGGGACACGGTCTGTGGACATCGACCTTTCGGACTTCCTCGCAGTGAAATCTGCTCTGGATCTGAAAGAGCTGGCTGATGCCGGTATCGAAATGACCCAAATCATCGACGGCAAGACTGTCCAAGGGATCTTCTATCCCATGGTTTCGTCTGTCCAAGTGACTGTCGGCCAAGACAAGGTCATCATCCCCCATGTGGACAACCTTCAGGCCCACATGGCTCGTGCAGCGAAGGATGGCAGCCCGTCTGTCACGAACTTCTTCAAGCGTCTGGCTCCGATCATCCAAGCACGGAAGCACTCGGGCGAAGACCTGATGAAGTTCATCAAACGCTCGGAGATGCCTCTGACCAACACCGGTCGGATCATCGCCTACAAGCGTGTGACTTCCTGTTCTGACGATCCCGGCTATGTCGTGGACACCCACTCGAAGAAGATCAAGCAGCGTGTTGGCTCTCGTGTCACCATGCCTGTGGATATGGTCGATCCCAGCCGTCACAACTCGTGCTCGACTGGTCTTCATGTGGCCAACCTCGGCTATCTCGGTGGCTTCAGCGGTGACAAGACTCTGATCGTCCTCGTGGACCCGGAGAACTTCATCGCCGTCCCCCATGGGGAAGACACCAAGGCACGGGTGTGCTCCTACGACATCATCGGCATGATGAGCGCCAACTCGCACAAGACTGCGATGAGCGGCAACCATGTGTCCGGTGATCAGACGTTCGAACAGCTCATCGTTGATGCTGTCGAAGGTCGGTCCATCGTTCCTTTCGAAGAGATCTTCGTGGGAACCAAGGAGATCACCAACGTCTCCTTGCTGGCCAAGCTTGAGCCTGTGGAACAGCCTGTGTCGAAGAAACCCACCACTGGGAAATCTCTGGCAGAGGACTCCACTCCTGAAGAGCGTGTTCGCAACAACACCACGTTGGCCGACGCTCGCAAGGCAAAGGCACAGACTCTGAACCCTGAGACCGGTGGCCTTCCGGCCAACGTGTTCGAAGCGTTCCAGATGCTGAAGAACAACCAGACCAAGTCTGCGGTTGCTGCTCACTTCAACACCTCGACCCGTTCTATCGGTCGGTGGATGGAGAAGCACGACTACGTGCTGTGGCTGAAAGGTTCTGAAGTCGCTGAGTCTGGGCCTGTGGTGGCTGACATCGTCGATGCTGTGATCGAATCCAAGACCGAAGCACCTGCTCCTGAGCCGGTGACTGAGGACGTGGTGCAGTCCATCATCAGCGACAAGCCAAAGTCTGTCCCTGAACAGGCACGCGAACTCTTCTCCTCTGGTTCCTTCAAGGAACTGGGTGCCTTCAAGAAGGCGAAGAAGAAGTCGTGGACCGCACTCGGATTCACCGATGCGGAGATCGAGACGATTGAAGACCAGCTCAATCGCTAAGTCATTGAACTCCCTGCGAGAAATCGTGGGGAGTTCTCTTTTTGGTTTCCCGTTCACCTTTTGTTCTCATGTGTGCGAGCAAAATCTGGGGAAAATTCCGTGAAAATTTAGGAGAAAACCAATGCACCAAGTCGGAGACGTAGTGCGTCTCAACCGAGGCTGGACACCTATGATTGTCCTTCACATCGACGATGATGGAGAACTCTGGTCTGTCTACGCTCGTCGTGACGCACACTTCCACATCACCCGTTGGCATTACCAGAACTATCGGGAAGCCTACTCGTATCACCGTCCCATGAACGGATTCACTGCTTGGGATGGACCACCCATCAACACAGATTGGAACTACATCATGCCCCGTCGCTACCGCACCATCAAAGGCCCCGCTGCCGTTGGCACCTACATGAACACCACGAGCCAAGGGGATTACGTCCTCGAACTCGACAACGGTGAAGTGCAGGCGTTCAAGCCGAAGCATCTGGAAGAAGACCTTCCGGACACCTTCCGGGTCAAGGCGACCGCGAACAACTACTCGTGCCACTACGAGGTGCCTCCCGGTGTCGTCATCAACGTCGGCGATGTCCTGATCTCCAGCAGCAACAACGTCTATGTTGTTCTGGAAACCGAGACCAAGAACCGCAACCCGAAGGGTGTGTTCCGTGGTCGTCGTCTGGTGACGGAGGCTCTGTGATGAAACAGGTTCGCTACGTCTCCGTCCCATCGAATCTGATCACAGCCTTCTTCATGGGCTGGGGTCTGGTCTTCTCAGGCTGGAAAGCTCGTCGTGAAGACCATCAGATCGTTCTGACAAAGGGCGAATGACATGTGCCGGAGAACTGACATTCATGAGAGAATCATGGCCAATGTGGTTGTTCAGTTCACCGGTTTCTATCTGAACGGAGAACCCAGCCCCTGTCACATTTGGCAGGGGTCGGACTCCGGATCCGGAAGAGGGGGTGGCTACCCTCGGATGTCCTTGGATGGACAAACTGTAGCTGTCCACATCGTTTCGTTCGTCAACAAGAATGGTTTCGTGCCGGGGAAAAAGCAGGTAGATCATCTGTGCAACAACCGGATGTGTGTCAACGAAGCTCACCTTGAGATGGTGACGCACAAAGAAAACCAGCGTCGAAGAGATGCTCGCAGACAGGAGCTGTCCAATGCAAAAGTACCTTCTTTCCACCGTGTCCTATCCCGTGATGAATCTCGTCACGAATCTGTCCAAGCAGGCTGAGGCACGAGACACCGATGAGTACCGTGACTTCGCTGAGAAGCAGTCCGACCTTCGGTACAAGGCCATCATGAATGGTCGTCCCTATCGTCCCATGTTCTCATGAGTAGGGTCGTCTGTCCTGATGCAGTCTGGCCTGACGAGAACTACCTCGTCTGCTCGACCACCATCTATGGTGAAGAACTCATTCATCAGTCCGAGAAATCAGATGATCGGGCTGATCACAGTGTCGCCGTCTTGAACGAACACGAGAGAATCAACGCTCGACGTGAGAGGTTCTACTGGCGTGAGCTGAAACCGGGTGAAGAAATTGCCCGTGGACGAAAGCACTATCTCGCATAACCTCATGAAAGGATTACCAAATGTTTGGTATCTTCACACGTTGGGCTACCAAAAAATCCCAACAGATCATGGAGAGTCGTGAACCCGACTTCGTGATCGGACCTTCGGATGACCCCTACATGCTACGCTGGTGGGCAATCCCTCGGAACAAGTGGTTCAACATCTATCTGCACAAAATCCTGCACGATGATGATGACCGTGCTCTTCACGATCACCCATGGCGGACGCTCAGTCTCTGCACCAGTGGTCAGATGATCGAGCACTACCTCAGCCCCAATGGGGCGTACCCTCGGAAACGTATGATCAAGGCTGGCGACTGGATATACCGTGGACCGAACTTCGCTCACCGTCTGGCTCTGCCCCTGTCCACACAGGATGAACCAGTGACGACAATCTTCATCACCGGTCCTCGGATCCGTGAGTGGGGCTTCCTCTGTGCTCAGGGCTGGCGTCACTGGAAAGACTTCGTCGGTGCAGAGAAAGGCACCGTGGGTCGTGGCTGTGGTGAAGTCAGCATCGTCGATGAGAACGGGATCTTCAACCACTTCCATTGCCGTGAGTGTGGTGGGGGTGAGATCCAGCTCCACAACTACGACGGCTACTGTCTCAACTGCGTGCAGAGCAGCTCCTACAAGAGCACTCCTGATCCGGATGACATCCTCACCAAGAAGAGGATCCTGATCCTCGGAGTCATCCTGTGTGCTGTCTTCTGGGCAGGCATCCTGTCGCTGGTATTCTGATGGAGCTGCATGATCCATCCAAGATGATCTTCGTCTTTGGTTCAAACCTCAGCGGCATCCATGGTGCTGGTGCAGCTCGTTATGCACGAGAACACAAAGGTGCCGAGCTGGGCGTAGGAGAGGGCCTCACAGGCCAATCCTATGCTCTCCCTACCAAGGGGCTGAACATCAGCTTCATGCCCTTTGACGACGTGCATACACACGTCCAGAAATTCATGAAGTTCGCATACGACGAGCGGAATGAACTCCAGTTCCAAGTCACCAGAGTTGGGACTGGTCTCTCCGGGTTTCGTGATGACAACATTGCGAGACTCTTCGAGTACGTCGCCCATCGAAAGAGCAACTGCTTCTTCGACACAGTCTGGCAACCCTTCCTCCCAAGGGACGCCAAATTCTGGGGGACGTTCTGAAGAAAGCCTCTACCGAAATGTGCTCCTATGCTATCGGTGGAGGCTTTTCTTTTTCAACGGGAGTGGCTACACCAGCAGACCCCCAACATATCAACAAGGAAGAACCAATGACGAACAACCCCTTCCCTCAGCCAATCTCCGAAGAGATTTGGAACCGGAAATACAAGCTGACCACACCCAATCCGGACATCCAAGACGATCTCTCCGTCGTCGATACGTGGAATCGTATCGCCACAGCATGTTCGAAGGCAGACATCACCCTGACTGGTGACAAAGAAGGGTATCAGATCACTCAGGTGTCACGGGACAACTGGCGTGAACGCTACTTCGAAGCACTCAGTGACTTCAAATTCCTGCCAGCAGGACGTATCACCGCAGGTGCAGGGAGTGGACGAGCTGTCACCCTGTTCAACTGCTACGTCATGGGGACCATCGGTGATGACCTCGACAGCATCTTCACCAACCTCAAGGAAGCAGCACTCACCATGCAGCAAGGTGGTGGGATCGGCTATGACTTCAGCCCCATTCGTCCATCGGGTGCTCCGGTCAAAGGTGTGGATGCAGATGCTTCCGGACCTCTCAGCTTCATGGATGTCTGGGACGCCATGTGTCGCACGATCATGAGCGCAGGTGCTCGTCGTGGGGCAATGATGGCTACCATCATGTGCAGCCACCCTGATGTGCTCAAGTTCATCAAGGCGAAGCGTGAGAAGGGTCGTCTCAACATGTTCAACATGAGCGTGATGGCCTCGGATGACTTCATGAATGCTGTCATCCACAACTACGAGTGGCCCCTGAGCCATGTGATCCAACCCAAGGACACCAGCCTTGGCCAGACAGAAAACGGTGAGTGGATCTACGAGATCGTCCAAGCCCGTGACCTCTGGAATGAGATCATGGACAACACCTACAACCATGCTGAACCGGGTGTGCTGTTCATCGACCGCATCAACAAGATGAACAACCTCTGGTACATCGAAGACATCTCCTCGACCAACCCATGTGGTGAGCAACCATTGCCTCCGTATGGTGCATGTCTTCTTGGCTCCATCAACCTGAGCCGTATGGTCAAAAACCCGTTCGAGAACAACGCTGAGATCGACTACGAGCTGATCCAGACAACCACTCGTATCGCGGTTCGTCTTCTGGACTCCGTCATCGACTCTTCGAACTTCCCACTCCCTGAGCAGGAAGCCGAAGCCAAGTACAAGCGTCGGATGGGTCTGGGCATCACTGGTCTGGCAGACATGCTCTTCATGCTGAATGAGAAGTATGGCTCGACGACCTCTCAGCAGATCGCTGACGAAGTGATGAAGACCATCACACTGGCTGCCTACCATGAGTCGGTGCAGATGGCTCGTGAGTACGGACCATGCCCTGCAACCATGACCTTCGACCAACGCAAGGAGTTCGTTCGTTCTGGTTTCATGAGTCAGGAAGGAATCCCTTCCAGCTTGCGTGATGAAATCATGCAGCACGGGATCCGGAATGCTTTGCTGACATCTATCGCTCCCACAGGGACGATCTCGATGTACGCAGGCAACGTCAGCTCTGGTGTGGAACCTGTCTTCGCAGGCCGCTACATGCGGAATGTTCTGGAAGACGATGGTGTGACCAAAGTCGAACAGATGGTCGAAGACTATGGTGTGCTACGTCACCGTGAGTGGTGCGAGTCAACCGGTCGGGATCTTGATCCGAACCCGGAGCATCTTGTCACAGCTCAGACACTGACACCCAACGACCATTTGGTCATACAGGCTGCTGTTCAGAAGTGGATCGACTCGTCGATCTCCAAGACGATCAACTGTCCGGTGGACATTTCCTTCGAAGACTTCAAGGAAGTGTACATGCAGGCATACCGTCTGGGTTTGAAAGGCTGCACGACCTATCGTCCCAATGATACCCTTGGGTCTGTAATCTCGATCATCGAAGATGAGAAGAGTGAACCAGAGGAAGAAACACTTCCGGAAGAACCAGAGACGAACTTCGACACACCTCGTGCGAAGATCCTCGACGGCCAAACCTACAAGCTGAAGTGGCAGGGGTCGAACTTCTATGTGACCATCAACAACCGTATGCAAAACGGCAAGGTCACACCGTTCGAGATCTTCATCAACACTCAGGACATGAGCCATTTCCAGTGGACTGTAGCCCTGACTCGCATGATGAGTTCTGTCTTCCGTCGCAACGATGACATCTCCTTCGTCATCGAAGACCTCAAATCCATCATGGATCCGAACGGAGGTGCCTTCGTAGATGGCCGTTACCAACCATCGTTCATTGCTCTTCTTGGTTCCACATTGGAACAGCATCTGAAAGACCTCAAAATCGTTGACGAGGTCCATGACGAGATTGTTACAGATTTGGGTGAGACTCGTGAAGAGACTTTGGATCGAATGCTTTATCTCAAAGATTCTGAATCTGAAGTTCTTGTCTATGATGACCCAAAAGACCAACCTGGCCATTATATAGATAAATCATGTCCTGAGTGTAAAGCTTATACCATGGTTAATCATAGTGGTTGCCTAGTCTGTACCGATTGCGGCTACTCTAAGTGTGGCTAAACCACATCGTCCCCTGTCTTCGGACAGGGGACACCCTCAACAAGGAAAACAACATGCCACTAAATAAAGATCAGCAGGGCGTGTTCATGAAAGTAATCAACTTCATCAATGGACCTGATAAATTCATGGACGTGTCCGGTGGTGCTGGTACAGGTAAAACGTATCTGATTTCTCAGATTGCTGATGGAATCCTGAAGCATCAGCAAACCAAGACAATGCACAGCGTGGTTATTACAGCCACAACAAACAAAGCAGCAGCCGTCATCTCGGATGCAATGCCACACCGAGCCGGAGAGATTGGAACGATCTACTCGTTTATGAATCTTCGTGTCTCGGAGAACTTCACCACAGGTGCAGTGAAGATCGTCCCCACTCCCAAGTGGATGGTTCACTCTGGTACTCTCATCATCGTCGATGAATGCTCCATGGTGAACTCTGACCTGTTCAAGTACATCATGAAAGGTATCGACTCGACCTGTAAGGTCTTGTTCGTAGGGGACAAAAACCAGTTGGCTCCTGTGAAGGAGAACATCTCTCCGATCTATGCCCAGAAGGGAATGGAGACTGGTCTCCTGTCCACATCAGTACGGAACGCTGGACAACAAGCACTCATGGATCTCTGTGAGCAGGCCAAGCAGACTGTTCTGACTGGCAAGTTCACCCGGATCAAGGAAGTGCCGGGAGTAATCGACTTCGTCGATGGGACCACACTCAAAGGTGTTCTGGAACGTGAGTTCCTATTGGAGGATCCCAGCAAGCGTGTGCTCTCGTACACCAATGCTCGTGTCATCCAGTACAACAGCTTCATTCGTGAGCTGCGTGCCTACACCGAGCCATACGAGGTTGGTGAGATTCTTTCGAACAACTCAGCCGCTGAACTCGTGGGCAAGACTCGTCTCTACACAGACCAAGTCGTTCGTGTGGTTCGCATCACTGATGATTTCATGGACAAATCTATCGTCTCTGGCGAAGAAGTCCGGATGATCATGATGGATGTGGAAGATGTGAACAGTGGTGTTACCTATTCGGTAACAGCCTTCGCAGACCACAATGACCGGGCAGCCGTGTTGAAGTTTTACTCCCAGAACAAGAGCTGGGAACGCTTCTTCAAGATCAAGAACGGGTATCCCGATCTCCGTTCGGTCAGTGCATCCACCACGCACAAAGCTCAGGGGTCAACCTATGACTCTGTCATCGTGGACCTCGCCGACATTGGCAAGTCCACCAACAAGGAACAGACAGCACGTCTCCAGTACGTTGCACTGTCCCGTCCACGCTCTCGTCTCTACATCCGAGGCGAGCTTCCAGAAAGGTACTTCGCATGAAAACTGAGATCACCATCTCAAAAGCCACTGCTAACACTCTGTCTGCTTTGATCTCTCAGAGCATCGAAGAGGAATTGAATTTTCCATCTCATTCCGATGAGTGGATGAATGAAATGTTGGAGGCTCAAACAGCTATCGGTGAAGCTGATCGCATTGTCATAGGAGACTGAACATGAAGTATGAAGTCATCGGCAACTCTGCAAAGGATCCTCGGATTTGTATCCTGGTTCCACGCATCCAGACAGCGGAGGTGCAGAAGCATTACTACCAACCTCACCTGCTTGCTCTGGGTGAGAGCGTCATGGTTGCTGATCTCTTCATGGATGGAACCAAGAAGAAGAACTCAGCCTCTGACATGAAAGAGTATCTTGATGACCTGTTGCCCAACCTCAAGGCAGCAGGCATCAAGATGCTAATCGTGACACAGCCTGACTACTTCAAGATCCTCTCGAAGAAAGCCAAGACAGATGCGACCATCGGGGATTTCTTCATCTCCGATTACGATCCAGACTTCTCGATCACCTACTGTCCCAACTATGCACGGGTCTTCTATGACCCGGACAACATGAAGAAGAAGATCGGGATGGCTCTGGAGTCTACCAAACGGTGGGCCAAGGGAGATGTGACGGTCACTGGCCAGAACATCATCAAGTTCGCTGACTATCCCATGACAGACACAGACATCGCACAGTGGCTCGACAAGCTGCTGAAAATGGACTGTGACCTGACCTGTGACATCGAAGGCTTCTCCTTGAAGCACTACGATGCAGAGATCGGGACGATCACTTTCTGCTGGAATGAGCACGAAGGCATTGCCTTCCCTGTTGACTACGTCGTTGCCAAGGGGAGTGCTGCTGAAGGTGCTCACGGAGTGCAGTTCAAGAACAAAGCTGTTCGAGCTGCTCTTCAGGTTTTCTTCCGTAACTTCAAGCGGAAGATGATCTATCACAACATCTGCTACGACGTGTATGTCCTTGTTTATCAACTGTTTATGGATCACATCCTTGATCAAGAGGGTCTCCTCGAAGGTCTTGATGTGATGCTGAGAGACTGGGACTGCACACAGATCATCTCCTATCTGGCCACCAATTCCTGTGCTGGAAATGAGCTGGGTCTCAAGGCTCAGGCTCAGGAGTTCGCTGGGAACTATGCCGTGGAAGACATCCATGACATCACCCAGATCCCGTTGCCCAAGCTGTTGGAATACAACCTGATCGACGGCCTCTCCACATGGTATGTCTTCAAGAAGAACTACCCGATCATGATCGCTGACGAGCAAGACGTGCCGTATCAGTCACTCTTCCGTCCAGCCGTGATCGACATCATTCAGATGCAGCTCACCGGGATGCCTCTGAACATGAAGAAGGTCATCGCACTGGACAAGCAGCTCAACAAGGAGAGCAGCGACAACTTGGCCAAGATGAACAATCTCCAGATCGTCTGGTCCTTCATGGATCAGCTCCGAGATGAGAAGGTCATCGAGAAGAACGCCAAGCTGAAAACCAAGCAGATCACGAAGGCTGATCTCGGGAAGACCAAAGACACCATCGTCGAGTTCAACCCCGGATCCTCACAGCAGCTCCAACGCTTTCTCTATGACGAGAACTTCCTTGGTTTGCCTGTGCTGGATTACACAGACTCCAAGCAACCTGCCACAGGTGCTGACACACTGGAGAAGCTCATCAACCACACCAAGGATCCCGAAGTGATTCGGTTCTTGGAGATCCTGATCGAGTACAAAGCCAGTGCGATCATCCTCTCGACGTTCCTTCCAGCATTCTTGAAAGCTCAGAAGGGCAACGATGGATGGCATTACCTGTTCGGAAACTTCCGACTGGGTGGCACAGCATCTGGGAGACTTTCCAGCAACAACCCCAACCTACAGAACATCCCTTCTGCTGGTTCGACACCCGTCAAACAAAGGCTTGCCAAGCTCATCAAGGAGTGCTTTGAAGCACCCCCCGGATGGCTGTTTGTGGGCTTGGACTTCGACTCGTTGGAGGACAAGATCTCAGCAGTGACCACCAAAGATCCAGAGAAGATCAAGGTGTATTCTGATGGGTTCGACGGACACTGTCTTCGTGCATTGGCTTATTTCAAAGAGCACATGCCAGACATTGAACTGCTTCCAGAAGGGGCTACCCCCTACAAGGCAGTCGTCGATGGGAAAGAGATCTATTTCCACAGTGATGAGGAGATAGAATATGAGGGTCAAAAGCTGCTCGGACATGAGCTGTTTGCCCAACTCAACAAGTGAGTAAATCCATGAAGCAATACGTTGGAACCAAGTCGCTGACAGCGACCAAGATGAACCTGGGTGACTACAACACCCACCGGGGATGGACGATCCCAGAAGATGAAGACCCAGCTCGTGAGGGCTATCTGGTCATCTATGCAGACGGCTATCAAAGCTGGTCCCCTGCTGATGTCTTCGAAGCCACCTACACCTCTGACGGTATGTTCGGATTTGGTACAGCCATCGAACATCTGAAGGCTGGTAAACGTGTGGCACGGTATGGCTGGAACGGGAAAAACATGTTCCTGTTCTTGGTTGCTGGTTCGCACAATCTGACTGTCAATCGGGAGCCTCTGCTCTCGATCCTCGGCGAAGGTGCCAAGTTCAACTATCAACCTCATGTGGACATGTTCACAGCCGATGGGACAATCGTTCCTTGGCTCTGCTCACAGTCTGACATGCTGGCTCTGGACTGGGTTCTGGTCCCGGATGCTTAAACTGGTTGGGACAGTCGAGTCTGTCTCCACAGTAGACGCGAGCGAACACAATGTCGCTCGTGTCAACTCCATCAAGAAGCTCTATCCCCACTGGAGACAAGAGTCGAAGGCACCGACTTTCGCTCTCACCTATCAGGGGACGTATGTGACTCTGATGGCGAACTGTGGCTTCACCTCGCAGTTGGCTAAGTCAATCGAAGCCAGCTATCACGATCTGTACCACGTCTCCGACAAGTGGGTTGCAGATAAACTGGAGCAAGCCTGTAAGGATGGCTACGTCACCCTCGCATTTGGCCTGAGATTGCGAACTCCCCTGCTCAAGCAGGTTGTCTTGGGAACCAGTAAGACACCGTATGAGGCAGCAGCAGAGGGCCGGACAGCAGGTAATGCTCTCGGTCAATCCTACTGCATGTTGAATAGTCGTGCTGGTTCTGAGTTCATGCAGACTGTCCGAAAGGGACCACATCGTTTGGACATCAAACCTTGTGCTCAGATCCATGACGCAAACTACATGCTCATCCGGGATGATATGGAAACTGTCCTCTATACCAACAAGCACATGGTGAAAGCTGTGAGCTGGCAAGAGGATCCTGCCATCCAGAATGAGCACATCAAAATGTCTGGGGAACTGTCGATCTTCTATCCAAACTGGAAGGAAGAGATGACCATTCCGAAAGACTCAACCATCGGTGATGTCAAAGCAGAGATCACCAAACACCTGGAGAAACTGGCAGCATGAGATTTCAGTCGTCTAGGCAGCTTCACGACATGTTCCAAGACCACATCAAGAAAGGTCGTGACTGCATCTATATGTGTCATGATTTTCGACACTGTGAATACATGATCGAGATGATGCTGACGATGTATCGGCACAACTCATTCTCTTGGCCTAACCGTATGATTTTCTACGATAAAGCCAGAGTGAAATTCAGATCCACCGGGGATAGACCGGACCAAGTTCTATGTGGTCCACCTGTCTTCGTGGTTCTGGATCATGCAGCTCTGAGAAAGTTGAACACTGTGAAACGTGTCGAATGGAAGAGCCATGTGAACCATAACAATGAAAGGATCCTCGGAAATGTCAGTTAATCAAAGCGTCATCGCATACTACGGTTGGTTGCTTCCAACTTCCAAAGCTGTCTCTCAATGGGCAGCCGAATTGGATTACCAACTTCCAGACGGTGTTGCTTTGCTCAACATGGACTCCACCGAGATGGTCTTCGGAGCCAAGCTCTATGAATCTGGCAGTTACCGTTGGGGTCCGATGGAGGGAGATAACATCTCCCTCACTCAACCTGAGATCCGTCGTAAGTTCATGGAATGGTTCGACAATGGTGGCGAAGAACTCGTCACACAATTTGCTGACTCCACCTGGGGCGATCACAAGCTCCACATCTACATGAACACTTTTTGAAAGGACCATATCCAATGGTTAAGATCACCAACCACCACAAGATCGACCTGCCTCTGGCGGTTTGGTTGCTGCAAGACGGTTACAACTCCGGGGCTGCTGAAGCTCCCCCCGGTGAGCTGATCTCAGTGACCACGCTGATGAAACCAACACGTCAACTGATCCTCAAACGTAAAGTGGATCACAAGATGGAAGAGATGGATCTCTCAGATGTCATCGCTTCCCGTATGGGCCACGGTCTCCATGACTCCATCGAACGTGCATGGACTCAGGGTGACTGGCAAGGTGCCATGCGGAAGCTGCACTACCCTCAGAAGATCATCGACAAGGTGCGGATCAACCCTGATCCGAAGACCGTGAAGGATGATGAGATCCCCATCTATCTGGAGATCCGTGGGTACAAGCAGTTCCGTGATCTTTGCATCACCGGTCAGCTCGACTTTCTGATCGGTCAGGCGTACCGGGATTTCAAATCCACCAGCACATTTGCTTGGACTTCTGGGAACAAGGATGAAGACTACATCCTCCAAGGGTCCATGTATCGCTGGATCATGCCGGACCTGATCCGGGATGACGTGATGAGGATCCAATTCATCTTCACAGACTGGGTCAAGTATCGTACTGCTGATCCCCGCTATCCTCAGATCCGGACTCCTCACAAGGAATTCCCTCTGCTCTCCCTCAAGGAGACGGAAGACTGGGTCAACGGGAAGGTGGACCACATCATCGAGAACGCTGGCAAGAGCCAAGACAAGATGGTGGAGTGTACCGACAAGGAGCTGTGGCGCTCTGAGCCTCAGTACAAATACTACTCGAACCCGGAGACAGCCAAAGCTGGTGGTCGTTGTCAGAAGAACTTCGACAACCCTGCTGATGCCCAGCTCCACTTGCAGGAGAAAGGCAAAGGGACAGTCGTCACCGTACCCGGTGAAGTGAAGGCTTGTCCGTACTGCCCTGCCTTCTCGGTTTGTGAACAACGCAAAAATTACTTCCACGACGACGGAAGTCGAACATAAGGAGACACCCCGTGTCAAAACCACTCTATGACCTCAGTGTGATCGAGAACGAACCTCATCACCCGGCCATGTCGGAGTTGGTTGATCTGCTGTGCCACCGTACAGGAAACGTCAACCGTGACTTCTTCCAAGCCGAGGTTGCCTACTTCTTGGGTCTGATCCCGAGTTCCATGCGGGCAACCATCGTCAGCCCTGAACGGGGGAAGATCCCGATCAACGTCTATTCCATTGCTCTGGCCACATCAGGCTTTGGCAAGGGTCACTCCGTGTCTCTGATGGAAAACGTGATCTCTGACTTCCGGCAGCTCTTCACGGGGTCCGTCTTCCCAGCCATCGCTGAGAGTTCGATCTACGATCTCGCAGTGGACATTGCTGCAAAGAAGTCGGGGAGCGAAGACGAGGAGAAGAAACTCTTGGAGGCTGATTTCAAGCGCCAAGGACACGCACCCTTCCTCTTCGACTCCGGCACTGGACCAGCAGTGAAGCAGCTCCGTTACAAGCTGCTGCTCGCTCGTGCAGGTTCGATCAATTTCCAAATGGATGAGATTGGCTCCAATATCGTAGGCAACACAGAGGTGATCAACATCCTCTTGGAGCTATACGACTTGGGTCGGATCAAAACCAAGCTGGTGAAGAACACTGCCGACAACGAGCGGGGCATTGATCTGGTCGGGGCCACCCCTGCCAACATGCTCATGTTCGGAACTACCTCGAAGCTCTTCGACGGATCCAAGACCGAGGAGGAGTTCTACTCCTTCCTTGAGACGGGATACGCTCGTCGCTGCTTCTTCGGTATGGGGAAGCCTGAAAACTTCTCCGCTACCATCAATCCCGAGGACGTGTACAACGGGTTGGTGTCCAAGAACCGGTCACAGTCTCTCCTAAACTGGAAGCACAAACTGGCCAAGTTCGCTGACACGCGCTTCTACAATCTGAAGATCGACGTGCCAAAAGAGGTGGGGGTCGAGATGATCTCCTACCGTCTCCACTGTGAAATGGTGGCCAACACGTTGCCTGAGCACGAAGTCATCCGGAAAGCTGAACTCAGCCACCGGTACTTCAAAGCCCTCAAGCTCGCAGGCATCTATGCCTTCTTGGATGAGTCTCCCGAGATCACCAAGAAGAACCTGCGTCAGGCATTCAAGGTCGCTGAAGAGAGTGGAGCATCGTTCCAGACCCTGCTCAAGCGGGAGAGGAACTTCGTCCGTCTGGCGAAGTACATCGCTTCGTCAGGCGTCACCTTGACCCATGCTGATCTCGTTGAGGATCTGCCATATTATCCTAACTCCTCCGTACCCCGGAGGGAAATAATGGATCTCGCAATGGCATGGGGCGTGGGCAACCACGTTGTCATCAAGAAGAACGTGATCAGCGGAGTTGATTTCTTCACTGGCTCAACGCTTGAAGAGACCGATCTGAACAAGATCAGCTTCAGCTTCTCTGATCACTTCGCTTCTGACTACTCTCCGATGCAGAAACCATTCGACAGCCTTCCCAAGCTGCTGACTGCACCGGGGATGCACTGGTGCAACCATCACTTCGATAAGGAGCACCGGTCGGAGGACAATGTCATCGAAGGCTTCAACTGCCTTGTGGTGGACATTGACGGCCATGAGCGTGACAAGGATGGCAACATCACGAGTCGCGGTATTCGTCTCGAAGCTCTTCACGAGCTGATGAAAGAGTACACCTTCATCACGGCCACAACCAAGCGTCACACAGACGAGGAGCATCGGTTCCGTCTGATCATGCCAGCGAACTACAACCTGAAGCTGGACAAGACAGACTACCGTGACTTCATGGACAGCTTCCTTCTCTGGCTGCCCTTCAAGTCTGATGGCTCTGCGAACCAGCGGAGCAAGAAGTGGATGACCCACGAGGACAGCCAAGTCGTTGTCCACAAAGGAACTTCACTGGTGAACGTCCTACCGTTCATCCCGAAGACCAAACAGAACAGCGAGTACACCGCACAGGTGGCTGATCTGGGACGCTTGGATCACCTTGAACGGTGGTTCCTCAACAACATGGAAGTGGGAAACCGGAACAACAATCTCCGGGACTTCGCCTTCATGTTGGTGGACGCAGGTGCAACCTACGATGTCATCAAGGGCAAAGTGAACACTCTCAACGAGCAGTCACAGAGTCCTCTGAAGAAGGATGAGATCGAGTCCACAATCCTGAAATCGGTGGCCAGTAAGATGGCACCCTAACCCTATTGACTGAGAGACCAGATGTACCCCGGAGGTGAATTTAGCCGGGGCGAGGACGAAAATGGTGATAAGGCCACCTTGTCCAATAAGAGATTACAATCACCCTGTCCTAACTTGGATACCCAAGGATGTGTCGGTTCGATTCCGGAAGCAGATCTCTCAGTCAATGGACCTCCATAATTCAACAGGATAGAAACCTGTTTCCTAAACAGGGAATGAGGGTTCGAGTCCCTCTGGGGGAACCAACAACGAAGGAGACGTTATGTCTGAAAGTCCAAAAGCCATCCTCATCGCGGGTGAGTCCGGGGCAGGTAAATCTGCCTGTCTTCGGAACATGCGTGGTCAGGAGGGTGTTCTCTACATCAACTGTGAAGGTGGCAAACCGCTACCTTTCAAGAACAAGTTCAAACGGGTGACAGTGGATGACCCTGAAGAGATCTTCGATCTCTACCAGCAAGTCCTCGACAACCCCGGACGCTTCCACACCATCGTGATCGACACCATCAGCTTCATGATGGACCGGTTCGAGTCTGTTCATGTGCTTGGTTCAGCCAACACCATGCAGCAGTGGGGCGCATACGGCCAGTTCTTCAAGACCCTCATGTATGACTACGTGGCCAAGTTCCCCGGCTACTCGATCATGCTGGGTCACATCGACGCTCAACTCGATGAGAACACTGGCAAGTTTTCTTACACCGTGCCTGTCAAAGGTGCGCTGAAGAAAAACGGTCTGGAGGCATACTTCACGACCGTGATCGGAGCCAAGAAGGCTACGATCAAGGAGATCGAAAAGGATGCTGCCGAAGGCAAACTCCTCAAGATCTCCGAACGGGACCGGGACATGGGCTACAAGCATGTGTTCCAGACCCGTACTACGCGAGCCACAGTGGGAGATCGGATACGCTCTCCCTTTGGTCTCTTCGAAGATGACGAGACCTTCATCGAAAACGATGCACAGCTCGTGATCGACCAACTGGTTGAATACTACGCGGAATAACTGCCGAACAACAAACCAGACCCGAAACCCTGAAAGAAAGAAAACGCTAATGAGCAACATTTTCGCAGGAAAAAAAGCCGCTGCTGACAAGGTCGAAGACGACTACCTCGGTGGCGGAGGCGCGTTGGATACTGACATCTACACCGCCACCATCAAGACCGCGTACATCGGCAAGGCATCTGCCTCCGAAGCACGCAACGTGACCCTTCTGCTCGACATCAACGGACGTGAAGTCCGTCAGCAGATCTGGGTGTCCAACCGGAACGGCGACGTGACGTACAAGGACAAGAAGACCGGTGAGGACAAGAACCTCCCTGGCTTCAACCAGATCAACTCGCTGTGTATGCTCGTCTGCTCGAAAGAGATGGGCAAGATGGATGTCGAGGAGCTGACGGTGAAGCTGTACGACTTCGACGCGAAGAAGGAGCTGCCGCAGGCAGTGGACTGCTTCACGGAGCTGCACGGTGAGAAGGTCCAAGTCGCTCTCCAGCGTCAGACGGTGGACAAGACCGCTCTGGACCAGAACACCGGCAAGTACGAGCCGACTGGTGAGACCCGTGATCAGAACGAGATCATCAAGTTCTTCCCGGAAGACAAGCTCGTGACCATCAGCGATGTCGCCGAGTTCATTCGTGGACTGGGTGGGAACTTCGACGAAGTTCTCGAAGCTGGTGAGATCGGCAAAGCCATCGCCAACATGGACGAGTCGGCCTCCAACTATGCCGAGAAGTGGCTGGAACGGAACAAGGGCCAGACCTACGACAAGTCCACTGGCAAAGGTTCGTCCGAAGGCAAAGCCTTCAAGGGCGGATCCGGTGGCGAGGGCAAAGCGAAAGCCAAGACCTCGTTGTTTGACGACTAATCACCGTCAGACGTAAGGAGGTTGCGATGACAATACCGACCCACCGAGAGTTCAAGCTGAAACTGCCAATGAGGTTTCGTACCTCACGCAAGAAGGTGACAGCTCTCAATCTGAACGTCTATCGCAACCTCCACTACCGGAGCCTCACAGCCCTGAAGCACAAGTTTCAGGATCATGGGGCCAAACTGTTGCGTGATGCTAAGGTGCCTCCCCTCGGGAGGATCCGACTCAGGTATCAAGTATTCGCCAGAACCAAGAGAGAATTCGACGTAGCGAACATCTGCTCCATTGTGGACAAGTTCTTCTCAGACACCCTGCAACATGCAGGAATCATTGAGGACGACAATTGGAAGTTCCTCGACGATGTCTCTTTTGGTTTCGGTGGATTCGCTACCGAAGAACATGTCCTCGTGACAATCACAGAAATTGAACCAAGAAAGGGGAACGCCATGCGGATCCTTCTCGATGAAGACGAAATCCAGAAAGCACTGGAAGCCTTTGTGGCAACACTGGGCCTCTCAGGTGTGACTGGTGTCGATCTGAACTCCGACGATGATGGGAACATCACCGCTGAGGTTCTGATGGGCGAAGCCAAAGCCAAGCCGAAGACACGGCGTGGGGGTCGTAAGCCGGGTTCCAAGAACAAACCGAAGGAGCCGGAAGACGATGTGGAAACACCTGATGAAGACAGCGATGCTGGCGATGGCGCAGGAGATGCTGAATCACCAGAAGGCGATGGTTCGACAGACGAAGCCGATACCCCGGCCAAAGCTGAAACCGAGACCAAAACCGGGAAGTCCTCGGGAAAAAACCTTTTCGGGGACGAGGAAACCGAATCCTCCGCGAGTGATTCCCCCGAAGAAAGCACCGACACTGAAGCGCCTGCAAAGGTGAAGAAGTCGTCGATCTTCGACCAATGAGCTGGGGAAAGGCCATCGGCCTAACCCTTCTCTTCGGTGTGTTGTCAGTCGCTGTCCTAGTGGCAGGTGCTCTGATCGGATTGCTCCTCACATTGGTGGCCCCCATCGCCCTAGTTTTCACGGGACTGTGGGTGGTGTGGTTCATCAACAAGGACTTCGATGTAGACGACTGACATCGCGGTAGGGCTTGACCCTACTACCAGTGGCCGAAAGCCGCAGACTGAGGGTTGTGCCTCAGACAGGGAGTGAAAGTCTCCCACCCCTTCTGCTTGGGGATATGCTGCACCTGACGTGCGAACCCCTTAATTCGGTATGGTCAGGCATCCACGACGGATGACGAAACAGTGGACTCAGATTGATTAGAAGCCGTCTGTTTCAGAGAGGAGAGCCAACTCCTGAAAAAACGGAAGAGGGACTCTGATGAATATCCTCTGGGAGATTGTTACCCAGTGGTGATCGGAGTCCCTCTTCTTTCACCATTCCCTAGTCATACAGGTTCAGCCATGGGTTCAGACTGGCAGAACCGAACAGCATGTCCCATCCCAGAGCGTAACCGATACGATCATCAGCGATGACCGATGCAAGGTTGTCAGCCTGTGGCGAACCAAAGTCAGCGACAGTGGCAGCCAACAGCAGGGACCGAGCAGGGTTCTCACGGATCTGGTTCATGGCAATCTTCATGATCCGGATCTTGAAGGTGAGGAACCAAGTTGCTCCAATTCCTTCCAGATAAGTCCGGGTACGACCCGGCAAATTCAGGAAGTTGACGAACTCTTCGTTCACCACTTTCAGAGCATCCTCATGGGACAGACCCTTGTCGATCAGGTGATCGTAGTAGATCCCCTTGGCGATGAAGTCCCCGTACTGAACAGCCTTGTTGGCCCCCTTGTAGATGGCCGTGTCACGAGACAGGATCCCATACTTCGCAATGGTTTTCACACCTTGG
>Ga0209309_10001176_pt1 | contig 27232 bp, 22 predicted proteins | sample COGITO_mtgs_1204_2_FD_184807 | JGI IMG/M metagenome (GOLD analysis project Ga0209309, IMG submission 184807) | Pelagic marine microbial communities from North Sea - COGITO_mtgs_120412 (SPAdes) (version 2) | ecosystem: Environmental > Aquatic > Marine > Epipelagic ... | reverse complement strand
CAATATGAAAATGAGCGACGCTCCAGATAGTGAAAAGCTACCAAAAGAAATACAGAACAGAACCATGCATATTTCCTTGCCAATAGGAGAGGGTACCATCTTAATGGCATCGGACACCATTGAAGGCATGGGAGCACCTTTTAAGCAAGGTAATAATATGTATGTTTCGCTTCATCCCGATAGTAGGAAAGAGGCCGACCGACTGTTCAACGGATTATCGAAAAACGGTGAAATCGAAATGCCTATGGAAGACCAATTTTGGGGTGATTATTTTGGAAGTTTTGTTGATAAGTTCGGTGTATGCTGGATGGTGAATTATAATAAAGATTTTTAACCAATAGCCTCCTAAACGGCTTTAAAATGTCACTTTAACCTCTTAAATTGTTGACACCTACCGATTTTTAAATAATAGGCGTTAAATTTAAAAGAGGTCTGGTTTTGGCCTATCGAAAATTTATAGTAAAATTTGAAATGAAAGTGCCGTTAAAAATTTTAGGCTGTTTGAGCAAGACAGAATTTTTACCCAAGAAAGTGTTTTAAAGCGAGTTCCTAAAATTTAGGCACCGAATGATAAATTTAGATAAAATTTCGTAAGCCTAGATTTTTTTGGTTCGTTTTTTCATCGATGGAAAAAATGAACAAATATAATATTTATGAAAATATTGATTTTTAAAATGAATAATTATGTTACAAAAATCTAAAGCCTTTAGCGGATTTTCCGTGGACGATATTAAAAAGGCAAAAGCATTTTATCAAGATACCTTGGGGGTGACTGTTAAAGACAATCCCATGGGACTAATCGAGTTGTATCTGGAAGGAAGTACTCCTATTTTGGTATATCCAAAACCGAATCATACGCCAGCTACGTTTACCATTCTCAACTTTCCGGTACCAGACATTGAGAAAACCGTAACGAAGCTAAAAGAAAGAGGAATTGTATTTGAACAATACAAAGAACTCAATACCGATGAAAATGGTATAGCACATAATGAAGGCCCATTAATTGCTTGGTTTAAGGATCCAGCAGGAAATATACTTTCAATCATTCAAATAAATGAAAACTATGAAAAATAAAATATTATTTGTAGTGAGCCTTCTTTTTGGACTCATGTTTATAAACGCCGGACTTAATAAATTTTTAAACTATATGCCGGTTCCGGACGATTTACCGGAAAGTATGATGAAGGTGATGACTGCCTTTATGGAAATAAGCTGGCTTATGCCATTGATAGCCGTTGCTGAGATTGTAGGAGGGTTACTTTTTATAATTCCTAAAGTTAGGGCCCTTGGTGCTATCGTTATATTCCCAATACTAATTAGGAATACTTTTGACCAATATTTTTAATGCTCCTTCGGGGCTTCCTATCGCATTGGTGTTATTGGCTATAAATATTTGGGTGCTCATCGAAAACCGAAGAAAATATCTTCCTATGGTTCAATAATTAAAAAAGAACTTTAAAAGCTTAACGGAGATGAAAAATAAAGAGCAAATAACGGTACAAACTACAGTGCGTGCTACTATGGAAACAGTTTGGCATACGTGGACCGAACCAGAACACATTATAAAGTGGAACAGTGGATCAAAAGATTGGCACACACCTAAGGCAAAAAACAATCTTATTGAAGGCGGAAGGTTTATTTCCCGAATGGAAGCTAAAGATAGCAGCATGGGCTTTGACTTTGGCGGTACCTATACCAAAATTGTCCCACAAGAACATCTTGCATACACCTTGGATGATGGTAGAAATGTAGTGGTCGATTTCAAAAAAGAAAATAACACCGTTACGATAAGCGAGACCTTCCAACCAGAGACCCAAAATCCGGACGCTATGCAACGTGATGGTTGGCAAGCGATTTTAGATAACTTTAAAAAATATACAGAAGCTTTTTAATTTGTGCTAATTGTAATAATAAAATATAGCTTTGAAGCACTATGTTTTTTTAATCGCCTTCCAGCCTTTTTTAGCACCCAAAACAATAAACAAAACCACAAACCCAACAACGAGACCAACTACAAGTTCCCCGAGTACAAAAGGAAAGCTTTCAACCAAATGATGAACAAATTCGAGATTATGTACAAAAAGTCCTCCTGAAACCAAGAGAAGCGCGATGGTTCCGATAACACTTAAACTTTTAATTACTTTTGGTAAGGCGGAGATCAAAAACTTTCCAATTTTATCGGAAAAGCTGTCTTCTTTTTCATTTAATTCAATCAATTTCAAGCCAAACTCATCCATACGCACCAAAAGCGCCACAATACCATACACGCCGATGGTAGCAATTAAGGCAATGATGGAAACGACAATTATTTGGGTGGTTAGCGGCTCTTTGGTAACGGTACCTAAAGCAATGATTACAATCTCGATGGAGAGAATAAAATCGGTCAATATAGCCGATTTAATACGCTCTTTTTCCAAGCTCATGATTTCTTCCTTAGAAAGGTCTTGTAATGCTTCTTCATCATTGCCATGAGCGTGCGGTACAAAATATTCATATATTTTCTCGACGCCCTCATAGGCTAAATACAGGCCACCAAGTAAGAGGATAATGGTAATGGCTATCGGTACAAACGCACTCAGTAAAAACGCAATGGGAAGGATGATAAGCTTGTTTAAAAAAGAGCCTTTTGTAATGGCCCAAAGCACAGGCAGTTCCCGTGACGACATAAATCCAGATGCTTTTTCGGCATTCACCGCAAGGTCATCACCCAAAATACCCGCTGTTTTTTTAGCGGCTACTTTGCTCATAACAGCTACGTCGTCCATAAGGGCGGCAATATCATCGAGAAGCGCAAAAAATCCTGAAGCCATGGTTTGTTTATTTAAAATATTGAAAGGTGCAAAAATCGATACAAATTTTTAAAATAAACCAATCACGTCCTAAAAATTTCTAAAATAGCTTCGGAACGCTTGCTTATAGAAACACTCTTTATTTTTTACTCAATAGAGTCTACCACACTGCCACACGTCATCATAGCTTCTCCGTAATACGGATTGCGTATTTCTTGTTCTGTACTTAACCAAGAAGCGCCTTTGTTGCTGTTTGCCATTGGGCATTTTTGAACAAAAACCGTATTGGAAAAGCTTTCTACATTTTTAAACAACGGAATAATGGTTTGGTTAAGCCCTACAAAATGGTTTCGTTGGTTTTCCAGATCATCACTTTCTGAAATCATGCTCAATAACTCCTTACTTTTTTTAATATTTTTTTGTTCCATACCCCCCAACTCATTCTCTTTGATGGTTGTCAATTTGGTATTCATTTCTGAAGCCAACTGCGAAACTTTTTTAGAATCGCTTTCCACAAAGGCATCTTTCATAGTATAATAATTGGGTAAAACCCCTTTTAATTGCTGTTGAACCGATTCTGAAAGCGTCATATTCATTTCAGTTTCAACTTCATCTTTCATTTTAGCTTCTCCTTTGTTCATCATCGATTTTTTGCCTTGTAATTGCGCTGCGGCATCGACGGTAAACGTTCCGTTGGTAACAATTTCATCTCCGGGAACCAAGCCGTCGGTAATGGTATAATTATCTCCAGACTTAGCTCCTAACGTGACTTCACGCATTTCAAAAATAGGCTCTTCTGCAGCTGTTTTTACATACACTAGCGAGCGTTCACCTGTCCATAGAACGGCAGTTGCGGGTACAGAAATCTGTGAAGTTCCTGAAGTATTGTCCAAGCCTTTTATGCTACCCGTAACAAACATACCGGGTTTAAAAAGGTTGTCTTTGTTTTTTACAGTGGCACGCACCATAACAGTCCGGGTCTGCGTATTTAAAACAGGATCGATAAACGAAATGGTTGCCGTAAAAGCTTTATTAGGATACGCATTCGTGGTAATAGTAATCTCTTGCCCTTTGCTAATTTGTGAAATTTGATTTTCATAAACATCAAAAGTAGCCCAAACGGTTTTGAGGTTACTCACTTTAAGAAGAGGTTGGCCTTGCTTTACATAATCACCTTCAGCACTTAAAAGTTCTGAAACTGTACCTGAAACCGTGGCATATACGGGAAAATTCTCCCTTACAGCACCTGAGGTCTCAATGGCATTGATTTGTTTTTCTGAAAGTTTCCACAATTTTAATTTATTGCGTACAGCTTTATATAAGGCAGGTTGCGATTCTTTAAGGGAAGAAGCAGTAATCAGTTCTTGTTGAGCAGCTACCAGTTTAGGGGCATAAATAGTGGCTAACAACTGACCTTTATTGACTTCTTGGCCTTTGTAGTTTATATTTAAACGCTCTATACGGCCATCAAAATAACTCGCTTGAATGGCGTTAGCCTCTTCATTTTCCATTATTTTTCCCGAAAGGCCAACGGTACCCGCTTCCATGTTCATCGCATTACCAACGGTGGTGGTTTGAACGTTTGCTAAGGCCATGGCATTTTCAGACATTGTAAATTGATCGGCAGCCAACCCATCGGCAGTAGTTTCGGCAGGGATTAAGTCCATCCCACAAATAGGGCAATCGCCAGGCTCGGGTTGCATAATTTGTGGGTGCATGGAACAGGTCCACATTTCAGCAACTGTTTCCCCTTCGTGATCATGGGAATCGGACATTTCAGAAAGATCCTTTTCTGAAATGGAACCTTCGGTACCGCTACCAAAAATTAAATAGCCCGCCAGTAAGCCTCCTAGAACCGCCAGTAGTATGTATATATTATTCTTTTTCATAATATGTTAAATTATTTCAATACTTTATTTTTCGTTTTCCAAACGTTTAATCATTGCTTTCATTTCAGCTATTTCTTTACGTTGCGCTTTAATGATATCATTAGCCAATTTTTTGACTTCTGGGTCTTGAATGTCTGCTCTTTCACTTGTTAAAATAGCAATGGAGTGGTGCGGAATCATCGCTCTCATATATAATACATCCCCTATAATTGGTTTTTGTGCTCTTACTAAACCTAATGCGCTTACAAAAAGAATAAAGCTACCAGCAAGAATCGCTATATTTTTCTTTTTGTTCGTATACATGTTTCGCATAAAAAGCCACATAATGACTGCCATAGCAGAAATCCCCAAACAAGCCATATAAAAACGGGTTAGGCTAAAATACACGTGATCAATCTCATAGGTGTTTAAGTACATCGTACAGTACATAGCAATAAAAGAGAAAACGAGCATCAATATAAAGATTGTATACTTATTTTTTTTCGAATGGTCATTTGAGTTTTTCATACGTAATTGGTTTTAAAGTTAGTCAATAGATGCAGATCGTAAGCGTAATGAATTGGCAATTACCGAAACTGAACTGAAACTCATCGCTAAAGCTGCAATCATCGGGGACAGTAATAAGCCGAATACCGGGAACAAAACTCCGGCGGCAATAGGAATTCCCAAGGTGTTATAGATGAGGGCAAAGAATAAATTCTCTTTAATGTTTTTCATCACTTTATCACTTAGTTTTCGAGCTTTTACAATCCCATGCAGATCGCCTTTTACCAAGGTGATTTCGGCACTTTCTATAGCGACATCGGTACCGGTGCCCATCGCAATTCCCACATCGCTTTTCGCTAGGGCAGGAGCATCGTTAATTCCGTCACCGGCCATGGCTACTTTTTTTCCTTCGTTTTGCAAGCGTTCTACTTCATCCAGTTTATCTTTTGGGAGCATGCCCGCTTTAAAATCGGCCAACTCCAATTCGTCTGCTACGGCTTTTGCAGTGTCGTGGTTATCACCGGTAAGCATAATCACATCAATCCCTTTTTTCCGAAGATCATGAATGGCTTTTTTACTGGTTTCTTTTATCTTATCACCAATAACCACATAGCCAACTGCTTCACCATCGACAGCCAAATAAGAAACGGTTTTTCCCTTTTTCTGAAATGATTGTGCTGTTTCTTTCAAGGTTTCAGAAAGAGTTGCTTTTGCTTCTTCCATCATTTTTTCATTCCCTAAAGCGGTCTTTTTTCCGTTTACGGTGCCTTCAACGCCTTTTCCAGTAACGGAATTGAAGTTTTCAGCTTTCAGGAAATCAGCGTTCTTTTCTTTTCCGTAGGCAACAGTGGCTTCGGCCAACGGATGCTCACTTAAAGTATTTAAAGAAACAATGTATTGCAAGACTTCTTCTTCTGAAAAAGAACCTTCTTCGGCTTTTCCTATTGCTGAAACCGTGGGCTTTCCTTCGGTTATGGTACCCGTTTTATCAATAATCAGGGTGTCAATTTTGTTCATTTTTTCCAAGGCTTCGGCATTCTTGATGAGCACTCCGTTCTGAGCACCTTTTCCCACACCCACCATAACCGACATTGGCGTTGCCAATCCTAAGGCACAAGGACAAGCAATAATCAATACGGCAATGGCATTGACTAGGGCATACACATACGCCGGATCGGGACCCCAAACAGCCCATGCAATAAAAGTAAGCACAGAAATTGCTACCACAATAGGTACAAAATAACCAGAAATAGTATCGGCTAGTTTTTGAATGGGTGCCTGGCTACGGCTGGCATCGTTTACCATTTTAATGATTTGTGACAGCAGGGTATCGGCCCCTACCTTTTCAGCTTTCATTAAAAAGGACTGCGTTCCGTTAATGGTCCCACTAGTTATGGTATCGCCACTTTCTTTATCAACGGGAATAGGCTCTCCGGATATCATCGATTCGTCCACCGAGGTGTTCCCTTCTGTAATGCTTCCATCTACTGGGATTTTATCGCCCGGCTTTACCCTTAAAATGTCGCCGACCTTTATTTGTTCGATGGTTATTTCTTCTTCTTGACCATCCACTACCCGAATGGCTTTGTTTGGGGCGAGTTTTAGTAATTCTTTTACGGCACTGTTGGTTTTGCTGTGGGCACGGGCTTCTAAAACCTGCCCCATAAGTACTAACGTTAAAATGACGGTAGCTGCTTCAAAATATACGTGTACGGAACCCGATTCAGTTTTAAACTGCGCTGGGAAAAAGTCTGGAACTAACATTCCAAAAACACTAAAAAGCCAAGCCACTCCGGCACCAATGCCGATAAGGGTAAACATGTTGAGGTTCCAGGTTTTGATGCTGCGATAGGCCCGTTTAAAGAACATCCAAGTAGCATAAAAAACCACGGGGATTGATAAGGCAAACTGTATCCAGTTCCAATATTTTTGATTCAGAATATCATATAGCGGATTATTTGGGATCATCTCGGACATGGCAATCAAAAAAATGGGGAGCGTAAACCCTAGGGAGACCCAAAATTTTCCAATCAGTTTTTTATATGTTTTTTCTTCGGCAGAAGCATCGGGCTCTTTTGGCACGAGATCCATTCCGCAAATAGGGCAGGAGCCAGGTTCGTTTTTTACTACCTCGGGGTGCATGGGACAGGTCCATTCTTCTGAAGAAGTAGGTGTTGTGCTTACTTCGGCCACCAAATCCATTCCGCAAACAGGGCAATCTCCCGGTTTGTCATACGTTTTGTCACCTTCGCAGTGCATGGGGCAGTAATATACTCCCGCACTTCGACTCTGCTCAGTATAAACTTCGGCAGGAGTCTCTTCGCTACTATCTATACCTTTCGTTTTATCTTTCGGCTTTTCCCCTTCCGGATGGATACTATATGTCCCTCCATCAGCTTCCATAGCTTTTTGAAACGTTTCTATAGGAATGTGTTTTTCCATTTCGATAGTAGCTTCCGCCTTTTCTAAATCTACCGATGCGTTTATAACGCCGTCCACCTTAGAAAGGGTTTCCTCTACGTGACTTCTACAGCCATTGCAAGTCATTCCGTGTATGTGATAGGTATGTTTCATATTATTGAATAAAGAATTTAACAAGCAGTCCACCTGCTAACCAAAGGTAGCAGATGAGCGCTGCATATTTTAAAATGTTTTCAAGCAACTGGCTTTTGGGAGCCATTTCACTCATACTGTGATCCACATCTTTCTTCTTAAAAAATCCTAGATAAACAAGGTATCCTGAAATGAGTAAAAAGGCGATGTTCAAAAAGAAGGTATAATCTATTTTGAAATACGCACTATCTTGAATTTTCACTTGGGAAGGATCTGGCAAGATATTAAACAAATCAAAACTATAGTGTAAGGCGAGTGAAGTACCTATTAAAGCTGTAAAAAGCAAGAATAAAATAAACAAAGACATTTTCCATCCGTAGTATTTTGCATTGATGCGTAACACGGGGAACACTACCAGGTCACTAAAAATAAAGGCCATGACGCCGGCAAAACTCACGCCTTTTCCAAAAAGTAGGGCGGCTAATGGAATATTGCCCATGGACCCGATAAAGGTTAGAAAGGCTGCAACGGGCCCCACAATAATATGCTCCAGGATTTCCAGAAAAGTAAAGTCTGTATTGCCCTGACCACTATTGATAAATAAGGTTTGAAAAAATGAATCGGGAACAAAAGCTGCTACAATCCCGGCAATAGTGAAACCTACAGTGACGTCTTTCCACACCATCTGCCATTCCATTTTGTATTTTTTGGCGACTTTGGCCCAACTGCTTTCTTTTTGGATTTGTTTTTTCCAGTCCTTGGAATCGTCTATCGCACCGTCGTCTTCTTTCTCAAGGTTTTTTCTTGCTTTCTCAATTAATTTTTTAGGATTTATAATACGGATTAATACCCAACAAATCAAGATTAGCAAAATGCCGCCTATATATTCACCAACCACAAATTGCCATCCCAAAAAGATGGAAATAATAATCCCCAGCTCAATAACTAAATTAGTGGAAGCCAGTAAAAAGGCAATGGATGATACAAAACTTGCCCCCTTTTTAAAGATCGATTTAGTTCCTGCTAAAGCGGAAAAACTACATGAACTACTTATAAAACCAAAAAAAGTACCCAAAAGCATACTTTTGCCTTCGTTTTCACCCATGGCCTTTTGCATGCGTTTTTCGGTTACAAAAATCTGTATCATACTACTAATGATATATCCTAAGACAAATGCCCAAAGCGCCATCCAGAAAAATCCGATGGAGGTATATGCTGCCTCGCCCCATTGTTTTAGAAAGTTGTCCATACCTACTTCTTATTTTTCAGTTACTTGGAGTAAAAATACACTTATAAAAATAAGCGCTATGATTACATAAATGGCATAATTAAACCATTTTTTAAATCCACTTTTATTTTTTTTAGTTTCGTTACCTGTCTTGCAACAATCTTTCATAATCTATGATTTTGTGCCTGACAAGGGAAGGATTTTGTTAAGCTAATAATATCCTTCCCTTACAGGACTTTAAAAATGTGCTTTACATATAGAGGCATCAACCAATCAACCAATTATGAAAAAAACTAACCTCCTTTTTTAAACACATTCTTTTATTTTATCTTAAAGATTTACAGTAGTGCATTTTATAGGTTCTTTTTAAGTTGCGTTATAAACTGTAATATTTCTGTTTTTTCTTCTTCAGAAAGTTTTGCGTCTCTATGGATGAGCGTATAAGAATCTAAGGGCATTTCATCATCTTCAATTTGGCTGATTATAGAGCGTAATTTGCTGTTCTTTCTTCGGTCTGAATACTCGCCCCATTCGTGAAAATTTAGCTCCGCTTTTCCTTCTTTTATATGATCTTCCAGAAACCACGCAGCCGGTTGTATTTTGTTATACCAAGGATAGGCTGTATTGTTGCTATGGCAATCATAACAGGACTCCTTTAGTGTGACCTCTACGCTAGCGGGAACCTTGTTAACCAACATAAAATCGGTTTTGGGTACTGTATCACTTTGATTGCGGTTTGTGGGTATAAATTGTATACCCACAAACGCGACCAAAGCTATACCTGCTATTATTTTTACTAGTTTCAATTAATTGATTTCTTTTTGCACTTTTCCGCAGTTCATCATTTTACTCCCAAAATATGGGTTTTTAATTTCTTTGGTGGTGCTTAACCAAGCGGCTCCTTTGTTGTTATTATACATTGGGCAAAAATCTTGATATAGCTTTTTATCGGTTCCCGTAATAGCAATCATATCAATTAGGTCTTTGCTTAATAAGTCGAAATGCTCTCGTTGGTGCTCCAAAGGACTTTCTGAAATATGCTCAGCATGTTCTTTGGCATCTTCAATAATATCGGTCAATTCTTCTTGCTCTTCTGAAGAATACGCGCTTTTATCAAATTCTTTAAAGTTTGATTCTAACATTCCTCCAGCTGTAGCAGCTTCGTCTTTATTGCTTGCAACTAAAGCATTTTTAATTTTCATGTAATTTTCAATAATGGTAGCGGTGCTGCCATTTCCAGAAGCCTCAGACATCATTTTTTCTGAATCTTCTTGGTTGTGTCCATCTTCATTATGCATTTCGCTAGACATTGGTTTTGTTGCTTCGTCCGTTTTTTTGTCTTTACATGATGTAAAGCTTAGTAGGGTCACGGATAAAACCAAAATACTTAAGGTTGTTTTTAAATTTTTCATTGTTTCTAAATTTTAAGGTTACTAATTAATCTGTTTATTTTTCAATTTTAAAATCTTGCTGAAAGTCCGCCACCAGCACCGAAGCGATTGTCGTAACTTCCCATTAATGAGAAGTTGCTTCCCAAAATATATTCAAGGCCTACTTGCCAAGTTGTTTCCTCTCGGTAGTCTTCTCCAGGGGCAAAATCGTTTACCCAGCCAAAGTCCATTTGATACTCATATTTAGCAAAAAGACCGACGCGGGGAAAAATCATCGTGGATTTCGAAAAACTTATTTGAGGGCGTAATTCATTATCAATTCGTATATCGGCATCGATTAACAACGGCATCAAGTAACGAATACCTCCTATGGCAGTGGTATTGATTTCGTCTAAACTATCCTCGAGTTCATTCTCCACATTTAGACCACCAAAAACCCTGAGGTAGCTTGTTAGATACCGTTCGTACGTAAGTTCGGCTTCCAAGTTTTTATTCCAGCCGTATTCTCCCATTACCGAAAACTGATTCCTGATGTTGGTAGCTGTTGCATAAAACTCTGTCATATGGCTGGCGGCCGTCACTTCGCCCCAAGTGTATATGTGGTCGGCTTCGTTGGTCATGTTAGTTAATGGGTAGCCTTTTAAACGGGTATCCCGTGGCGTATCGTAACTAAAAATCCGTGCCATTCCACTGTTTAGGTGATACAATATGTGGCAATGGAAGAACCAATCTCCTGTTTCATTGGCATCAAACTCGATGACCACTTTTTGCATAGGGGCTACGTTTACTGTGTGCTTTAAAGGCGAGTAGTTTCCATTTTTATTGAGAACTCTAAAAAAGTGGCCATGCAAGTGCATAGGGTGGTGCATCATGGTAAGGTTATTAAGGGTAATACGAACCACTTCCCCTTTTTTAATTTTAATTTTATCGGTTTCTGAAAGGGGCACTCCATTTATGGACCAAACATACCGGTTCATATTTCCAGTTAGGTTAAAGAGTAGTTCCTTAACTGGTTTATCTTCCTCGAACGATGTTTTAACGGGTGATTTAAGGTAATCGTAGTTAAATTTAGGGTTTCCACCTGTTTTCATATTGTCGCCTACCACTTTATCGGCAGGGACCACATAACCCATTTTCATTCCACCCATGTCCATACTGGTTTCGTCTTTCATTTTTTTGGACTTCATGCCTTTCTTGTCATCAGGTGAGCCCATTTTAGAATGACCCATTTTTTCTTCTGCCATTGCAGAACTATCTTTTTTCATGTCCATCTCCATTCCGTCTTTTTTCATGGTATCATGGTTCATGTCCATATTGTCTTTATCCATCTTCATTCCATCCATTTTCATCTCACCATCCTTCATATTCATACCGTCCATTCCGCTCATATCCATGCTGTATTTTTTCATATACTTGAGAGAGTCGTTTTTAGAAGGATTGAATTTTGCTGCTGGCGCACCCATTTTCATATCCATGGACATCATGCGCTTCATGTTTTCAATAAGGTCGGGTTCAGGCACCACTGGGGCTTTAAATGCTGGGCCTTGACCTACATATGCTGTTGCAAAACCGGAACCATCTTGAGCTGTGGCACGAACTTCAAGTTTTCCGTTTTCGGGTATGGTGACAATATAATCGTAGGTTTCTGCCACCCCAATAAGGGTTTTATTGTGTTTTACCGGCACCACATCTTTACCATCAGAAGAAACCAATAACGGATCTTCCCCACCAAAAGTGAGCCAGAAGTAAGTAGCTGCCGAAGCATTTACAAACCGTAACCGTACCTTTTCACCAGGCTTAAAATTGGGGTACTCTTGGTCGTTTTTTCCATTGATAAAAAAAGTATCGTAATAATTATCTGAAATTGCCATGTCTGGCATTCGTTGCCAAATCATTTTTAATTTTGCTCCTACGGCTTTCTTTTTAATAATTTTATCCCAACTTTGAATTTGTCCTTTTTTAATGAGGTACCACTCATTGCCTCGTTTTAGGTTTTTAAGTTGAGAAGCAGGGTCTTCATCCATCCAATCTGAAAGCACTAGAACCAGGTCTTTATCATACTCTAAGGTTTTTTTCTTAGGGTTAATCTGTATAGAACCATATACGCCGCGTTGTTCTTGTAAACCGGTGTGAGAGTGGTACCAATACGTTCCCGATTGTTTAATGGCAAATTTGTACTGAAGCGTTTCGCCCGGACGAATGGGCGGTGTGGTTAAATAGGGGACACCATCGTAATAATTAGGCAATATCATACCGTGCCAATGCACCGATGTTTCCATATTCATATTATTGGTCACGTTAATAACGGCAAACTCCCCCTCTTCAAATTCTAGGTTGGGGCCGGGAATCCCTCCATTAATGGTCATTGCTTTTACCTCTTTTTTTCCGCTTACATTTACGGTTTTGTAGTCAATGGTGAGGTTGTATTCATGCACAGGCCAATTATCTACGTTTTCTTCGCTTTTGTTAGCGATTTGAGCAGTAGCACTGTATGAAATTAATAATACTAGAAAATAGGTGATTTTCATTTTCATTTGTTTAGATGTTTTACAAATATAATTTTGATATTCAGTAGCTTGTACCATAATTGTGGTTATTATCTATACAATTTGGTCTAAGGGATTTCTAAAGTTTTGATCCATAGCTTTGTATTTTGTTAGACTCATTCCTGTTTCATTTTTAAACTGAGAACTTAGGTGGTTTACGTTACTGTAATCCAATAATTGACTTATTTGTGTGAAATTTAATTCTCCAACTTGAATCAACTCTTTTACCTTTTCTATTTTAACTTTAATAAAATACTTTTCAATTGTTATTTTTTCGGTGTACGAAAAAAGCTTGCTTATTTTTGAATATTCTAGATGTAACTTTTTTGATAAATACTCAGATAATTTTTCTTCTAGCTGAAAAGGTAGTTCTTTAAAAAGCGATAGGATCGTTACTTTTACCTTTTCAACTACTTGCTCATTTGTTTTGGTTAGTAATGAAAACCCGTTTTTGGTTAGAATATCATGGAGCCTATCGTTTATAGCTTCTTCTTTCTCTACTTGTAGGGTTACTTTTCCCAGTTCTACATGGGTTACATCAAATTGTGCGGCTTCCAACTCTTCACGGACTACCTTAATACACCGATCGCAAACCATGTTTTTTATAAAAAATTCCTTTTCCATCTTAGTTGGTTAAATAGTTAATGTTTGCAGACTGTACGTAATATTCCTTAATAGCTTCAATGCTGTTGATTCCAAATTTTAATTGCAACTCTTGAATGTCCAGTACATCGTTAAAATCAATAGTGCCGGTTTCATAATTTTTAATCAAGATTTCTTCTGCATCTTGTGCTTGCTTTAAATTTCTTTTCTGCGTGTTAAGTTTAATCCTTGCCTGATTACGTTGTGATATCGCCTTCGAAAATGCTGACTTTAAAACATTCAGTTTATTGTCCTTTTGAGATGTAATTTCTCGTTTCCGAAGTTCATTCTGTCTGCTAGTAGATTTATATTTATTGTTGAAAATAGGGATGGAAACTGAAACCATCGGCATGACAATATCTTTGCCATTATCACTAAAGTTAACATCTGGACGTTCTTCAACGGGGATAAAGTCCAACCCAAAACCAATATTCGGCAGTTTTTCTTTTAGGTTTAGTGTTTCTGATTCAGTTACAGATTCATACAACTTATCATACTTAAGTAATTCTGGATTTAAAGAAAGTGCTTCAAAGCTGTACACTGGATTTGTTTCTGGGATGTCTAGGTTGGTTGCCACTTCAATAGGTGCATCGTAGGTACGGTTTAATAAACTGTTTAAGGCTGCTTGAATACCTGTTGATTGCTGCAATAACACCTCAATTTGCTGTTGTAGTTCATTTTGCCGTATCTGCAGCCGTAACACATCTACTGCGCTTGCTTTGTTTACTTCCAAAGAAGTTAACGCTAGGCGTTCGTATGTTTCTAACAGTTGTATGTTTTCCTCTAGAACAAGCTGTTTGGCCCTAATTTCATAAAGCAGGTAATAGAATTCTGAAACGGACAGCGCAAGCTTTCGTTTGGCTATAGTGATTTCTATAAATTCAGCTTCCGCCATAGATGAAGCATAGTTTTCCCTGGCCGTAATGGTACCAAACCAAGGGAGCATCTGTTTTACCGAAAATCGTGCCTTTTGCGCTCCGGTACGTGTTTCGGGCTCACTAACAAAATAGCCGGCACTAAATTCGGTGTTGGGTAGGCTGTTAACGCCATCAATCTTTTCTTCCGCGATATTGTAACGCAACTCGAAAGCTTGAATGTCGGGATTGTTTTGTTGAGCCTCCTGAATATAGCTTTCCAAATCTTGCGCACTGCTTACTTGACTTAGGAAACAAGAAGCAAGAATCAGGACAAACCTGTTTGTTATATTAATTTTTATTGTTTTCATCTTAATTCGTTTTTAGGTCTTGATTCCTCTTTTGTTCTCTTAAAAGGCTCGCTTCCGCTCTCCAGCTAAATAATACAGGCACTACAAATAAGGTGATTAACGCAATCAACATTCCGCCAAAACTTGGGATGGCCATCGGGATCATAATATCGCTTCCACGTCCAGTTGAGGTTAAAATGGGTAAGAGAGCAAGAATTGTTGTAGCCGTTGTCATTAAACACGGACGAATCCGTTTTTTTCCGGCTTCGATTACTGACTTTCGTATGCCTTCTTTTACCGTTGGTTTGTTTTTATCGAAGGTTTGCTTAAGGTAGGTAGCCATCACGACACCGTCATCTGTTGCAATACCGAATAGTGCAATAAACCCAACCCATACGGCAACACTTAAATTAATAGCGTGCATTTGGAAGAGATCCCGCAGGTTTTCACCAAAAAAACCAAAGTTTAAGAACCAGTCTTGTCCATACAACCATATCATTATAAACCCGCCGGCAAATGCGACTGCGATTCCACTAAATACCATAAAAGAAGTAGCCACCGATTTAAATTGAAAATACAAGATTAAAAAGATGACCAATAAAGCCAACGGAACAACCACAGAAAGGGTTTTTTCGGCCCGTACTTGGTTTTCATACGTACCGGTAAATTGGTAATTAATCCCTTTTGGTACGGTTAATTCACCCGAATCTATTTCATCTTGAATTGCTTGTTGTGCTTTTTCTACCACATTTACTTCAGCAAAACCATCCAATTTGTCAAAAAGGACATAGCCCACTAAAAAGGTATCTTCACTTTTAATTACTTGTGGACCCTGTTCGTAGCGGATATCAATTAATTCGCCTAAGGGTACTGGGCTACCGCCTTCAACCGGGACATAAATGTTTTTTAAATCATCAGGGTTTTCACGCAATTCCCTAGGATAGCGAACTCTTACTGAATAGCGCTCCCTGCCTTCAACCGTTTGTGTAAGGGGCATACCGCCAATGGCTACTTGTAAGGTTTGTTGTACCGTTTCAATAGAAATACCGTATCGGGCTAATTTATTTCTGTCTATATCTAACAATAAATAGGGCTTTCCAACAATACGATCGGCAAATACAGCTTGCTCTTTTACCCCTTCTACTTGTTTTAAAATAGTTTCCAGCTTCAGGCCAAAGGCTTCAATTTCCTTTAAATCCTGACCTTTTACCTTGATGCCCATCGGTGCGCGCATTCCGGTTTGGAGCATTACTAAACGGGTTTCAATGGGTTGCAGTTTTGGAGCGGAGGTAACGCCCGGCAATTTGGTGACTTTTACAATTTCATTCCAAATATCGTCTGGCGATTGAATTTCAGGACGCCAGCTTCTATAATATTCGCCATCTTTATCAGGGATGAGTTGGGATCTCGATACGTTGTTCATGCTTTTCAGCACTTGACCTGATTTTGACCCTTCGGCTAATTTCATATTACTATTTTCAACCAAACTCCCATCTTTCAATACAAACAATCCATCGTTATTAATCTTAAAGCGTTGTGGGCTTCCGGCTTCATCTAGCATATATTCCGATTTGTACTGAATGATATTTTCGTACATAGAAAGTGGCGCAGGATCGAGGGCAGATTCGGTTCGACCGGCTTTCCCTACCACTGTTTCAATTTCGGGAATACTAGCTACAGCCATATCCAACTGTTGCAAGACCCGTTTATTTTCTTCCACCCCGGAATGAGGTAGCGAAGTTGGCATGAGCAGAAAGGACCCTTCATTTAAAGAAGGCATAAATTCTTTTCCGGTGTTTTGCATGATTAATACGCCCAAAACAATGATGACGGTTGGAACCGAAAGAAAAAGTACTTTGTTGCGTAATGCCCAAGCGAGAATCCTAGTGTAATACCGCATAAAAACCCAGAACACAGACAATAGCCCGAAGCAGATAAAACTCACAAAAAATAGGTTCATAATAAAACTTCTGTCAAACCCTAAGGGGCGCCAATACTCTGCTAACAGAAACACAATAGCCAAAGCTGAAATAATAATATTGATAGTATTGATACGTTGTTCGCGCAGCACTATTTTTTTAGATAAACGGGCAACTACTCGTGGGTTTTTCAAAAATCCGGTTGCTCCAAACGCAATAAGAATAAGACCCAACCAATAGCCATAAGCGATTGCTACAATCCCGATAAGAAGCAATAACGTATGCAAAATGTGACTAAAAACAGACCGTATGTTTCTCTTTCTGAAGAGAAATGCAGCAAACGGCGGTATTAAGAATAAAGCAACAATAATAGAAGCCGTAAGCGCCATGGTTTTAGTGAAAGCCAGCGGGCGGAACAGTTTTCCTTCGGCACCAATCATCGTGAAAACCGGTATAAAACTGATGATAGTAGTCAAAACAGCCGTAAGAATAGCGCCTGAAACTTCAGTAGTGGCGTTGTAAACCACGGTGTTAATGTTAGGGGCTGGAGTGTTATTGTCTTCTAACGTCGAAATCCCAGTTTCCAGCTTCGAGTTTTCTTCTTTCACCTTCCATTCCTCCAAATGCCTGATAATATTTTCTGAAAGAATCACCCCAACATCGACCATCGTACCAATGGCGATAGCAATACCTGAAAGTGCAACAATGTTTGCATCCACATTAAACAGTTTCATGGCGATAAAAACCATCAATACGGCAACGGGTAATAATCCGGAAATAAGGATGGATGCCCGAAGGTTAAAAACCATAATCACGATGACCAAAATGGTTATCAGGATTTCCAAAGTCAATGCTTCGTTTAAGGTGCCAAGAGTTTCTTGTATTAATTCGGTTCGATCATAGAAGGGAACAATTGTAAGTTGCGAGGTACGTCCATCGGCCAGTGTTTTGGAAGGAAGACCGGCGCTGAGTTCGTTTATTTTACCTTTTACATTAGTAATGACTTCCATTGGGTTGGCTCCGTAGCGAGCTACAACCACCCCGCCAACAACTTCGGCGCCTTCTTTATCTAAAAGTCCACGGCGGGCTTCGGGGCCTAAGTGTACTTTTGCAACATCCTTGATGCGAATGGAGGTAAAATCTTTAGAAGTGATGACTGCATTTTCAATATCATCGATGGATTTTATATAGCCTAAGCCCCTTACCAGATATTCTGCCTTGTTTATTTCTAAGGTTTGTGCTCCAATATCCTCGTTGCTCTGTTTGACAGCGGTTGCAATTTGATCTAGCCCAATGTTGTATTGGCGCATTAATTCTGGGTTTACATCAACTTGGTATTCTTGTACATACCCGCCAATGGAAGCGACTTCAGAAACACCACTGGCAGAGGAAAGCGCATATTTTACATAGTAATCCTGAATGCTTCGCAGTTCGTGTAAGTCCCAACCACCGGTGACGTTTCCGTCTTTATCACGGCCTTCTAAGGTGTACCAGAATATTTGGCCTAAGCCAGTTGCATCAGGTCCCAGAGATGGATTTACTCCTTCGGGAAGCAATCCGGAGGGCAAGGAGTTCAGTTTTTCGAGAATCCGACTTCGGCTCCAATAAAACTCCACATCTTCTTCAAAAATGATGTAGATGCTTGAAACACCAAACATAGAAGAGCTTCGAATGGTTTTTACACCGGGAATTCCAAGCAATGAAGTGGTTAGTGGATACGTGATTTGATCTTCAATATCCTGGGGTGATCGTCCTTTCCATTTAGTGAAGACAATCTGTTGATTTTCACCAATGTCTGGGATGGCGTCAACGGCAACAGGATCGGTTGGTAAAAAACCGGTATCCCAATTAAAAGGGGCATTTACAATACCCCAACCCACAAATAAAACGAGTAACAAAACCGCTACCAATTTATTTTCTATTAAAAATTTGATGCTTTTATTTAGCATATGCTTTGATAATTAAACAGTTAAAAAAGCTTGTGAGAAGGTCACAAACAAAAGGGTTTGCTCTTTAGGTTTTGCTAAAGAGTAAAAAGGTTACTGTTTAAAAATCAAATAAGGAAAGTCTGGTGTAGGACTGAAATATCTTTTGTAAGAACCGGCGGTGAATAATAGCTAAAAGAATCGTTGTTTTCTTCAACTACTTCAAACAGGTCGATGTAAGAATACACAAAACTGGCAACAAAGGTTTGCTGCTCTAAAGAAAGGTTTTCAAAAGAAAGCTTTAAGTTGTCCTGTCCTTCAATAACAAGTTGTTTATCGTTGCAACAAGTATCTTGGGTAAAGGAAGAAGCATCACAAGTTTCTGAGGAAGGCTTTATGTCCATTCCGCAGGATTCTGCGAGTGTAGTGAAACTATAATCTACTAATGAATCTCCACAATAATGCATGCTTACAGTGAATGACATGGTAGTGAAGAGCACTATAAATGCCATGGAAACTGCACCGAGTTTGTGGAATACTTGTTTCATGAGTACTGCAAAGATAGTAATTTTTGGAATAGGAAGTAACGGAATTAAAAAATTGAAGCTTTTGTGACTCTATTTCTTGCCAAGATTACTGTCGTGATCTTGATTAAGCTCCATGTTGCAAATAAGAAACTACGCATCGCTCGGGCGATGCTGGTTTTATATTTTACTCCGAAATTTTGAGCGAGCTCAATTTCTCTATAAAACACAAAACCACGCTCTTGGGAGCGTGGTTTCTTAAGTGTCGTGACCTTGCCAAGATTCAAACTTGGAACCTCCTGAGCCGTAATCAGGTGCGCTATTCAGTTGCGCCACAAGGCCATTTTATGGTTGAAACAACGTAGAAAAATAAAATTCCATTTGTTTCGGGGTGCAAATATATTTCTTTTTACCTTTATAGACAAAGCACTTTCGTAAAAAATTACAATGGATATAGAAAAATACATTCGCGAGATACCCGACTTCCCAAAAAAGGGAGTGAATTTTAAAGATATAACCCCTTTATTAGCCAATGCTGAGGCTACTTCTTTTTGTTTGGAACAATTACTAGCGCTAACCGAAAATCAAAAAATTGATAAGGTTGTGGGGATTGAATCCCGCGGTTTTTTATTTGGAACCCTATTGGCAAAAGAACTGAAAGCAGGTTTTGTGCCTATTCGTAAAGGAGGTAAATTACCTCATGACACGTTAAAACAGCCGTATGCGTTGGAATATGGAATGGATGCACTTGAGATTCATGAAGATGCAATACAAAAAGGAGATAAAGTGCTGTTGCATGACGACATTCTTGCGACAGGAGGAACGGCACGCGCCGCTTGCCAATTGATCGAAAAACTGGGCGGCGAAATTGTACAATCTAACTTTTTAATTGAGTTGGAATATTTAAAAGGAGCGGCCAAACTAAAATCGTATGATGTACGATCCTTAATTTGTTATTGATTAATAGCATTTTTTGTAACCCAAAGCTTGTACCCAAAAAGTGCCAATTGAAACTTGGAGGCTTTGGCAAGATCAACACCCTTTTTGGTAAAGTTGGGTAGTATCTTTTTATTGAGTTTTGCTAATGCTTTAAAGAATTCCTTTTTCATATTCTTATAAAAGTAAAAAAACCTTCCTTATTTGAGGAAGGTTTAAGAAATTTATATGAGTTAACTTATTGTTTTGTTGTTATTTCAACAACACCGTTTACTCCTTTACCACCGTATTTTTTAAGCGCTTTTTTGCCTTTAAGGACGTTTATTTTTTCGATGACATCCGGAGATAGTAATTTTAACGCTTTTATAGGCGTTTCTTTCCCATCCACATAATATAAAGGTTTGTTGTCTATATTAGATTCTTTCAATATCTTTTTTGAATTGTTGAAATACATGGTATCCTTATCAACAATAAACTTAGCAGAATCACCGGAGCGCCGTGTTATCAATAATTTTCGTTTTTCCATTTTCTTCTTAAGAGTTTGCATCCTTGTTTTTTGCAAAGTCTTCATCTCTTCTTGGCGCTCTTTCATTTCTTCTTTTCGTTCTTGCATTTGCTTCTTTAACTGTTCCATTTCTTCATTTCTTTCCAACATCATTTCATCACGCTCTGCCATCATTTTTTGGTGTTGCATTTTTTGTGCTTCGGTCATTACAGTTCTTGAACTAATCGCTCCATTTTCTGAAACGGTAAGCACGTAATCGCTTATGGGATGGTCACTACTTACGCTGTAATTATTATTATTGCCTCGTGAATCACTAAATGCAATGGAAATACCGGTTATTTCGCCTTTCGTGTTGCGTTTCACGTTTTTGTAATTAAAATTGGCGTTGTCTTCAGTTTTTAGTTTTTGTCTATATGCTTCAAGCTCCGCATCGGTGGTGTTCTTGGTAATGATTATTTTGATGGGTTTTATTGAATCTTGCTGAATTTTATTATTTCGTTTTTCCGAAGACAGCGAGCTTGGTTTAGAATTTTTTTCTTCAGAAGAATTGGCTCCATTATTAGACGTATTCGCTGCCGTATTGTTTTTCTGTATTTCGGAAATCTTGTTTCCATTGTTTTGAATAGTAGCGTCAACCGAAGGATTTTTAACTTCGGTATATTGAATGGTTTCATTTACATTAAAACCCCATAGAAATAAGGCCAAGAGCGGCAGAATGGTTAGTAATTTTAATGTGTTTACTTTTTTTGAATTCCTTTTGTTTAACATAACGATTCGTTTTTTGGTGAATGATTGATAAAAATTAGTAGTCAACGCTGGGATGGGATAAGCAGATGAGGCTTTTACCAACGCAACTTGATATTCTTTTTTTGATGAAACTAATGTGGCGGTTTCATTGTCTGCAATAAATTCTAAATTTTCTTCGATGCTTTTTTTGTACAACCAAGCTAGCGGGTTGGCCCATTGAACGGCCGTAAGCAAATTTGCCAATAGAATATCGATGGAGTGCTTTTGATGGGCGTGTACTTTTTCGTGTTTTAAAATCATAGTAAGTTCCTTAGTTTGGTGTAAGGCGGGATTATACACTATATAGTTAAAGAATGAAAAAGGCAGCACCGTTTCGGTTGTGGTTATAAATTTGAATCCGTCTCTACTAGTAACAGGGTGTTTTTTTAGCAATAAAGAAAGTGAATAACATTGTTTAGCGAATCGTATTAAAAATATAGCGGTCACCAATGCATACACAACAAGCATAATATCCCACCAATCTAGTTGTTGGGGTGTAGTAGCCAATTGAGTTGGGATTTCTTCAGAATAGGCAGCTACGTTTATAGTAGGGGCGGGAATAGTAACTGTTTTGGTGAATTGAATAAAAGGGAGAAAAAACGATAAGAGGAGTCCGCTTACTAAAAATAGTCGGTTGGTTGTAAAATGGGTGTCACTTTTTAAAAGTGTTGCATATACAACGTAGAACAAAGAAAGTATTACGGCGGCTTTACCTATATATATAAGGACATCCATATTATTTATTTTCAATTATTTCTAATATTTCTCGAAGCTCTGTAGCGCTTATTTTTTCTTCTTTGGCGAAAAAGGAAACCATACTTTTATAACTGTTGTTAAAGTATTTTTTGGTGGCAAGGTTCATAAAGCGTTCGGTATAATCGGTTTTGCTCACAAGCGGGAAATATTGATGGGTTTTTCCAAACGCTTTATGCGAAACAAACCCTTTTTCTTCCAAGTTCCGGACAATGGTCGAAACGGTGTTGTAGTGGTTTTTAACAGGCAATAACTCAATTACTTCTTTTACAAAGGCTTTTTCCAATTGCCAGAGCGCTTGCATGATTTCTTCTTCTTTATTTGTTAATTTTTCCAACGTTATGAGTGTTTATTTTTTTAATAATTTTTTTATTTCTTCTGAAATTTTTTCAACGCTCCCTTCTTTATTTCCTGTTGAAATATAGCGAATAATCCCCTTTTTATCAATGATAAAGTTTTTGGGAATAAAATTAGAGGCATATAAATTCCATATGTTTCCTTCTGGGTCTATTCCTGAATATAAATTGATTCCATCTTCTTGTAATTTTTTCACTTTTTTTAAGACTTTTTCCATGTTTTCACCTCGAGATATAGGTAGGAAAACGAAATCTTCATTTTTAAAGGGAGCGAAAATTAGTTCAGGGAAGTCATAAAACTCCATTAAACACGGAGCACACCATGTGGCCCAAAAATTAAGAAGCACGACTTTTCCTTTTAAATCTGAGAGTTTTATTTCTTTTTCATCAATCATTTTTACAGTAAAATCTTTTGCCTTATCGGTGACTTGTAATTTGTTGCTTTTTTTAGAAGTAAGTGGGTTGTCATCAGAAAGATTTACTTTTTCTGATTCCTTTATTTCTTTTCCTAAGGCATTTTTTTCTGATATCGAAATAATCATGATGAATTCTTTATCTCCAATTTTATTTCCAAATTTTTGAGCTAATTGATTTCTTTGTTCCTTAGAAACACCTTTGTTGATTGATTTTATAACGCCTTGCTGCGCATAATTTTCTAAGGCTTGTTCAGAAACGATTTCGTTATTTACAATATAAACATAACTTGGTTTTTCAATGGGTTTGGTTTGTCCAAAAACAATCATACTGAAAAGCATAAGACAAAGGGAGATACTTTTTTTCATAAATTTTAGGTTAATAAGTTTATAGCTGTGAGTAAAAGTAAAACTATAATTTCAGTTACACAACTATTTTTTGTAGTTATATAACTGAAAATTTAGTTGTTTATTGTGTTTTTTATAGTCTAAAGTCTTTAGAGGTTAGTTGGTAGTGGCTTATATTTTTTTATTAAATCACAAATCACAAATCACAAATCACACTTCGCTTTCTTGTTTTCGATACAAATTTGTAATCCCTCGCGGTCTTACAAATTCACTCAAACACCCAAATTATCAATCGTACTTTTTATTTCGTACTTCGTCTTTCATTTCATTATCTTCGCAGCGTAAAATATTTTTATGGGAGTTTCTATACTTTTTGTTTTTCTTGGTTTGTTATTATTGGTAATAGGAGGAGAATTTTTAGTTCGTTCTTCGGTGGCTTTATCGTTTAAATTACGATTATCAAAAATGGTAATTGGGTTAACAGTTGTTTCTTTTGCAACTTCGGCTCCCGAACTTTTAGTAAGTATACAAGCTGCTTTAGACAATGCGAGTGATATTTCCTTAGGAAATGTAATAGGCTCCAATATTGCAAACATTGGTTTGGTACTCGGTATCACGGCCTTTATAGCGCCGCTTGCAATAGATCGTGATTTCTACAAATTTAATTGGCCGGTGATGATGTTGCTTTCCATCGCGTTATATTTTTTATTGAAAAGTGGCAACCAACTAGATAGACTGGAGGGAGGCGTACTTCTTATACTATTATTTACTTATTTATACCTTCTTATAAAACGAGCCCGAAAACAGAAAAAATCGAAACCCGTTGCCGATGGTATTGACGAAGGGCTTTCAAAAACCTCTAACTTTAAAATTGGAATTTGGCTAGTATTAGGAGGCCTAGGCTTATGGGGAGGAAGTGAGTTGTTGGTTACAGGAGCAGTAGATATGGCTACAGCATTAGGAGTGACCGAGCGGGTTATTGCAGTAACAATGATTGCGATTGGAACCAGTGTTCCTGAATTGGCAGCTTCGGTAATTGCCGCATTAAAAAAGGAAAAAGCAATTTCATTGGGTAACTTGATTGGTTCAAATATTTTCAATATTGCTTCCGTGTTAGGAATTACAGCCATTATAAAACCCATTGTAGTAGAAAGCCAAGAAGTGCTAAGCAATGATATTTTCTGGATGTTAGGTTTTGCTGCGATATTAATTCCGTTAGCATTTCTTCCGAAGAAATTTGAAATCGGAAGGTTTAAAGGCTTATTTATTGTAGTGGCCTATGCTGCCTTTATAAGTTTAACAATCCTAGAATAATATTTCTTATCCATAATAATTCAACTCTTATCAAAGTTAACCCCTAAATTTTAGGGGTTATAAATAATTTAATACTATTTATTGATAAGTTAACATTAAAAATTAGGGGGTGTAAAAAAAATAAACTTATTTTTGCCCCATTCTAATTTAAAAACAGGACAACCACATGTCAACTTTACGATTTCATGCCATTAAAGAAACCTTCAACAGAAGACCTGTAGAAGTGCAAGAACCCGCACGACGTTCCGATATCTTCGGAAAGAACGTTTTTAACGAGATGGCCATGCGCCAGTACCTTACAAAAACGTCCTACAATAGTGTTATGGATGCTATTGAAACCGGAAAAAAAATTGAACGTAGTGTAGCCGATCACATTTCGACAGGAATGAAAGAATGGGCTATTTCAAAAGGAGCGACTCACTATACACACTGGTTTCAACCATTAACAGGCGCAACTGCCGAAAAACACGATGCGTTTTTTGAAACAACCGAAAACGGCCACAGCATAGAGAAATTTGGTGGCGGACAATTGGTACAACAAGAACCAGATGCATCCAGCTTTCCGCACGGTGGAATTAGAAACACATTTGAAGCTCGTGGTTATACGGCTTGGGATCCAACTTCCCCTGCTTTTTTATATGGAACAACTTTATGTATCCCTACGGTGTTTGTTTCGTACACAGGAGAAGCGCTGGATTATAAAACACCATTGTTGCGAGCATTACAAACAATAGATCAATCTGCGACCGCAGTCGCAAAATATTTTGATAAGAATGTTACTAAAGTAAATGCAACATTAGGGTGGGAGCAAGAGTATTTCCTTATCGATAAAGCCTTAGCGCTTTCCCGTCCAGATATTATGCTTTCTGGTCGAACTTTATTGGGGCATTCGTCACCAAAAGGGCAACAGTTGGACGACCATTATTTTGGTTCTATTCCCTTGCGTGTCCTTAATTATATGCGTGATTTGGAAACCGAATGTATGTTGTTGGGTATACCAGTAAAAACACGACATAATGAAGTGGCGCCAAACCAATTTGAGTTGGCCCCTATTTTTGAAGAGACCAACCTTGCCGTTGACCACAACTCTTTATTAATGGACTTGATGGATAAAGTAGCAGACCGTCATAATTTTAAAGTATTGTTCCATGAAAAACCTTTTAAAGGCGTAAACGGAAGCGGTAAACACAATAATTGGTCGTTGGCAACCAACACCGGTGTTAATTTATTGGGACCAGGAAGTACCCCAATGAAAAACCTTCAGTTTTTAACATTCTTTATTAATACGTTAAAAGCTGTAAACGATCACGAAGAACTATTAAGAGCATCAATTTCAGGAGCAAGCAACGATCACCGTTTAGGGGCTAACGAAGCACCACCAGCTATTATTTCGGCATTTATTGGGTCGCAATTAACAGAAGTACTGGACGAGCTTGAAAAAGTAACCGACGGTAAATTGTCACCTCAGGAAAAAACAGATTTAAAATTAAATGTGGTTGGTAAAATTCCTGAAATTTTAATGGACAATACCGATAGGAATCGTACGTCACCTTTTGCCTTTACTGGGAATAAGTTTGAATTTCGAGCGGTAGGTTCTACGGCCAATTGCGCCAACCCAATGACTGTGCTTAATGCCATTGTTTCAAAACAACTAATCGACTTTAAAGAAAAAGTCGATACCCTTATAAAAGGCAAGAAGATGAAGAAAGACGATGCCATCTTTAATGTATTGAGAGAATATATTAAAGACTCTAAACGCATTCGTTTTGAAGGAGATGGATATGGAGAAGCTTGGGAAAAAGAAGCTAAAAAGCGTGGGTTAAGCAATAATAAAACAACGCCAGAAGCTTTAAAAGCTAGAATTTCTAAAGAATCTATTGCGCTGTTTGAAGACCTTAAAATAATGAGCAAAGTTGAAATTGAAGCTCGTTATGAAATTGAAATGGAAGAGTATGCTATGCGTATTCAAATAGAAGGAAGAGTATTGGGAGATATTGCGAGAAACCACGTAATTCCTACAGCGATTCGATATCAAAACATTCTAATTAAGAATGTAAGAGGGCTAAAAGATATTTATGAAGACAATTATAAAAAATTAGCCGGGGAACAATTAATACTTATTGAAGAGACTTCAGAACATATTGAAAGTATTAATAGGGGGATTACAGAAATGATAGAAGAACGTAAGAAGGCAAATAAAATAGAAAATGCTGAAAAACGCGCTAAAGCTTACTGTAATAAAGTAAAACCTTATTTTGATGAAATAAGATATCATTGTGATAAACTAGAACTTTTGGTAGATGATCAACTTTGGCCACTAACTAAATATCGTGAGCTGTTGTTCACCAAATAAATAATTAAATACTTCTTAAAAGAGTCGTTTAACGAAAGTTGGACGACTCTTTTTTTATTGCATACTTGGTACAATTTTAAAACATTATATAGAAAAATCGCCGTTTTTTTATTAAAAAATCCTCTTTTATTACCTTTAATTAATTTTTAACAAAATATTAACAATGGTAAGAAAATGACCTTTTTATGTTATTAAGCGATTTTATACTTGGTTATAACTTTAAAGTGAAAATGCTATAACACGTAATTTCTTACATTTATTGATCTACCTAATGGGCTGATTAAAAGTAGCTTTGTTCCTACCTTTTTTTTTCCAACATTTGGTGCGTAATAAAATTTGAACTTCAAATGGCATTACCAACAAAAAACAAAA
>Ga0209309_10001167_pt1 | contig 27336 bp, 25 predicted proteins | sample COGITO_mtgs_1204_2_FD_184807 | JGI IMG/M metagenome (GOLD analysis project Ga0209309, IMG submission 184807) | Pelagic marine microbial communities from North Sea - COGITO_mtgs_120412 (SPAdes) (version 2) | ecosystem: Environmental > Aquatic > Marine > Epipelagic ... | reverse complement strand
TTGGACAACGCAAAGGCTTGTTAATTGGTGGTATGAAGGAAGGTTCTGGCGAACCATGGTACGTAGTTGATAAAGATTTAGAACGTAACGTACTTGTTGTTGGCCAAGGCAAAGATCACCCTCGCCTATACAGTAATGGTCTTAATGCAAACCAATTACATTGGGTAGACCGCGTTGGCCCTAAAGGTACCACTCGCTGCACAGTTAAAACACGTTACCGCCAAGAAGACTTAAGCTGTACCCTACTTGTAGGTGAAGACGGCATGGCTCGTGTATTATTTGATGAACCACAAAAAGCAGTTACGCCTGGTCAATCTGCTGTATTTTATGCAGAAGATGTGTGTTTAGGTGGTGGTATTATTGACTCGGTGATTAAGTAATGAATGAACACCAAGTCATGGCGCTTGCCGCCATGTGCCAGGTTGCTAAGCAAGTTCAAAAAATTGCCCAGTACGGCAGTAATAATGAGCACGACTTAGAAGTATTACTTTCAAGCATTATTCAAACATCACCGGCATCGCCAGAAGATGTTTACCAAGGTACTGACAACTTACGTGATGGCTATAAAACATTAATGGCGCAGCTAACTGCTGGCGCTCAAAAAGATGTTGAAATAGTAAAATACGTAGGTGGTTTGATGCAGCTTGAGCGAGCACTAAGTGCAAACGACAAAAGCTTAAACGAATTAGGCAAACGAATTGATGATATTCATCGTCGTTTAGATCATTTTGCTATTACCGACGAGAGCGTTGTTGCCGGTTTAGCAGATATATACTCGTCGGTGCTGAGCCCCCTTGGGCACCGAATACAGGTTTATGGTAAACCCGAGTTATTAAAACAGCAGCTCACTCAAAATAAAATCCGTGCCCTATTACTAGCCGGTGTTAGAAGTGCAGTATTATGGCGACAAATGGGCGGTAAACGCCGTCACTTTTTCTTTTCAAAAAGAAAAATACTCGCCATTGCTAAAACAAAAATTTAACTATCGTTCAAACTAAAATTTAGGAGTTATTATGGAGCTTTCAGCGTTAACGGCTATCTCTCCAGTGGATGGTCGCTACGGCAGCAAAACCACTGAACTACGCAGTATTTTCAGCGAATTTGGCTTAATCAAATACCGCGTAATTGTTGAAGTGCGTTGGTTGCAAGCGTTAGCTGCAGCAAGCGATATTAAAGAAGTACCTGCATTTAGCGAACAAGCTAATGCACTTCTAAACGCCATTGTAGATAACTTCAGTGAAGCTGATGCACAGCGCGTTAAAGATATAGAACGCACTACAAATCACGATGTTAAAGCTGTTGAATACCTACTAAAAGAAAAAGTAGCCGATAACAGTGAGCTCCATGCAATAAACGAATTTATTCACTTTGCTTGTACTTCAGAAGATATTAATAATCTATCTCATGGTTTGATGCTAAGCGAAGCACGTAAAAATGTTTTACTTCCTTATTGCGACGAACTTTTAAGTGCAATTAAAGCTAAAGCAATTGAATACAAAACAATCCCAATGATGACTCGTACGCACGGACAACCTGCTACACCATCAACTATGGGTAAAGAGTTTGCTAACGTATACATGCGTTTAAAGCGTCAACGTGACCAAATTGCACAAGTAGAAATGCTAGGTAAAGTTAATGGTGCTGTTGGTAACTACAACGCTCACCTTAGCGCATACCCAGATTACGACTGGCACACACATGCAGATAAATTTGTATCAAGTTTAGGTTTAACACTAAACCCATTTACTACACAAATTGAACCGCATGACTATATTGCAGAGTTATTTGACGCAATTGCACGTTTCAACACTATATTATTAGATTTTGACCGTGACATGTGGGGTTACATTGCCCTTAATCACTTTAAGCAAAAAACAATTGCTGGCGAAATTGGCTCATCAACAATGCCACATAAAGTTAACCCAATTGATTTTGAAAACTCAGAAGGTAACTTAGGCTTAGCAAATGCCATTTTCTCTCATCTTGCACAAAAATTACCAGTTTCTCGCTGGCAGCGTGATCTTACTGATTCAACGGTATTACGTAACCTAGGTGTTGGTATGGGTTATGCAATTATTGCATACCAATCAACACTTAAAGGTGTAAGCAAGCTAGAAGTAAACGAGCAACGTTTAGCTGACGAGCTTGATCAAAACTGGGAATTGCTAGCTGAGCCGATTCAAACGGTTATGCGTAAGTATGGCATTGAAAAGCCATACGAAAAACTTAAAGATTTAACACGCGGTAAACGCGTAAATCAAGAAATTATGGCTGACTTTATCGACGGTTTAGACCTTCCAGAGCACGCTAAAGTAGAAATGAAAAAATTAACGCCTGCCAACTACATTGGTCGTGCTGTTGAGTTTATTGATGATTTAGTTTAAAAACTAAATTGCTCTTTTAAAAAGCGAAAGGATCATCCTTTCGCTTTTTTTGTTTTAACCCCATTGCACTAACTAGTAGGCATAATGTATGTACCAATTAAAAATAAATAATTTTTCTGAGCAAGAGTTTTTAAGCCATTTTTGGCAAAAAAAGCCGCTTTTAATCAAACAAGGTTTTGCTGATTTTCAAGACCCGCTTGATGCTAATGAACTTGCCGGCCTAGCAATGGAAGAAAGCATAGAGTCGCGTATTATCACCAATCATAAAAATGATTGGCAAACACACCAAGGTCCATTTGAAGACTTTGAGCAGTTAACTGACGATCACTCTACTTTACTCGTGCAAGCAGTTGATCACTGGCATAGCGATGCTGCACAACTGCTAGAACCTTTTAGGTTTATTCCCAACTGGCGCATAGACGATTTAATGATCAGCTATTCAACGCCTAATGGTGGTGTGGGTCCACATTTAGACCAATACGATGTATTTATTATTCAAGGTGAAGGCAAACGTCATTGGCGTGTAGGCTTACCCGATCCAACACTTAAGCAGTTTGCTCAAAACAAAAAATTACTTCAGGTTGAAGCATTTGAAGCCGTAATAGATTGCATTTTAGAACCTGGCGATATTTTGTATATTCCACCAGGGTGCCCTCACGAAGGTTACGCTGTAGAAAACGCACTAAATTATTCAGTTGGTTTTAGAGCCCCAAATCAACAAGATTTATTGTCGAGCTTTGCCGATCATATTATTGATACCGAAAGCGGACAAAAACGTTATACCGATCACAATATCACACTAAGAAAGTCGAAAGGTGAACTTACAAACCTTGAAGTTGATAAAGTTAAAACACTGATGGCGGCACTTTTAGAAAATGACGATTTATTTAAACAATGGTTAGGCTCAACGCTTAGTCAGCCCAAACATGAAATGGATTTAGCACCAGTAGAACCTCCATTTACATCAGAGCAAATAAGCGATGATTTAAGTGATGAAGAAACTGTGTTTGAGCGTTTAGGTGGCACGCGTGCTATTTACCAGCAGCTCGATACCGAAGTGCTATTAAGTGTTAACGGTGAAAATTACGCTATGCCATTAACTGACTTAGCGGCGGTAAAACTACTTACCGATAATACTGAGTTTGAAAGTTCAGCATTAAACTTAACAAACCCAAGTTTAGTATTTACTCAAACCTTTACTACACTCGTTAATGAGGGGATCTGGTTTAATATAGACCAAGAATAATAATACCAATTTTATTAGTAATGATGAACATTTTGCAGCGTAAAATATTATGTATACAGGTTAGTTAAAAATTTTAATTTTCACCTGATATTGGCTTAAATAATTTTGCTGCGATTGCTTACTCATTTTAATTTGGTATCAATAGGAGTTTGCAATGGGCTATCTGGTTGATAAGGTTGAATGGGATATAAAAAAAGATATGTTACAAAAAATTCGAGAGCGAGTTTTTGTTTACGAGTTACATATCCCCAAGCACATAGAATTCGATAGCCTAGATAAAAGTGCATTACATATACTTGTCACAGACGATGCAAAGTGCCCTATTGCAACAGGTAGATTATGTACAGATGGCTTAATCGGCAGAATAGCTGTATTACCCGAGCATCGTAACCGCAAAGTATATAAATCACTTCTCAATTTTATTGTTGAATTAGCATCAAACCAAGGTATAGAAGAAGTAAGCATTAATTGTATTTTAAATGAGGTAGAGCGTTTTAAGCGAAATGGCTTTATTCAACAAGGAAATGTTTTTATGGAAGCGGGAATACCTAGGCAACGCATGCAATGCCCTGTTTCAGCGTTTAAAACAACCCCCTTCACACTTGTTCATTAGATAAAGAAAAGGGCAATAAATAAACTACCGCCCTCCACATTATTATTTTAAACTAAACTTAAGTTACCTAAACTACTTGGGTTCATTAGCCCACAGTGGTTCATTATCATACATTTCGTATAAGCCATGTGCTCTATTTATAAGTAAGTTAGCAAAATCTACCTGCGTTTTATCACGCGCGCCTGTACTCATAATTTGATCCGCTTTTAATTGCCACTGCAATGAAAAATAACGCATTGCATCGCGAGCATCTGTAGCTGCACTTACCTCAGCATGATCTGTAGGTAATCGTCCTGTAACTACCCAATATGTTTTACCGTTCTGGGCTTTAAATTTCCACATTGCACAAAGTGGTGCTAAAAATCGGCTGTCTTTATCAACTACTGATTTTGGCATAATGCCTTTTTCGGCTAAATGCTTTTGCGCTGCTTGAAAACACTCCCGTTGCCACTGCATTCTTTGCTCATCAGTTATAACTTGCTCTTTTGCTGTTAACGGCTTTTTTTCTTGTTGTTCCATTTTTAATAACCTTTTACTTCTTTTTTTACACTCTAAGGGCTTAGTAAATAAGGTGCAAGCATAAAACTCCCATTTGCACCTTAAAGCTCTCTGTTTGCTGTGTTTTTAGGCAAACTATTATTTTATATTGTGATCAAACGAACCTACATCACCCGGAAAAACTACTGGTGACTCAACACCGTCTTTACTAACAGAAGCTACACCAAAGTAATAATTATCAATTACCACATTTTCAAGCGTATATTTTGAAATATTACCCACGTATTTACTAAACTGCCATTGGGGCTCGCTCGTATAACGCCAATAAATTTTATAGCCAGCAATGTTCTCGTCATCATTTTTCGCCCATGAAAAAGAAGTGTTAGCAGTAACAGCGCCCGTTATTTTAACTTCTTTTGGCGGCGCGGGTGCCCACGCCATAGACGCCATAGTTACTGCATTAAGTGAGGTTAGCTTAGCCGTATAGTCAAAATCAACACCTTCAATGGTATCACCATACTCAACACCATCTTCAGTGCGTAAATCTTGATGCTGACGATCGTAGTGCTCATTAGTTTCCATAATACGCACTGCAGCAAAACCTGCGTCATTAAATGGACGATGATGCCCACCACGGCCAAATCTATCTAATCGATATACAAGCATTGTATCTAAATTAGGAATATATCTGTCAGCAATAGTGTCTATGTAGCGAGCTAAATTACGACTCGCTGAATCAACTTCACCACCTGTAAAGCGACGAGTATTAGCTTGCTTTTTAGTTTCAACAACACGGGTACCTTCTGAAAATATACGTGCAGTCGTGTTATCAGTTACACCATTAATACCGGTAATATTGCCAATCATATCGTTGTTTAAAACGCCATGAACTTGCCAGTTATGCTTTTGTGCATAAGCAGTTAATATTTTACCGCCAAACAAACCTTGCTCTTCGCCCGAAAGCGCCGCGTAAACTACCGAACCATTAAATTTGTATTTACTTAAAACACGAGCAGCTTCTATAACACCAGCTACACCTGATGCATTATCATTTGCGCCAGGAGAGTCGCTAGTAAAATCCATAACATCACTTACACGTGAATCTATGTCACCCGACATCATCACCATTCGATTAGGCTCGCTTGATCCGCGTTGAATAGCCACTATGTTAACCACTTCAACAGGATTAGGAATGCGTTTTTCGCCCGATATAGTGTCCTTTACTTCAATAATTTCCAGGCAACCACCACACTGTGTCGATATTTTTTCAAATTCTTTTTTTATCCAGCGCCTAGCCGCACCAATACCTCGAGTATCCGATTTAGTATCTGAAAGCGTATGACGAGTACCAAAATCCACCAGCGTTTGAATATCACTACCAATACGGGTAGCCGACACTTCACTTGCTATGTCATGTAACTTTTGTTGGTCGGTATATTGTAATTGTGTTTCACCATGTGCTGATAATGCAAGTGTGCAGGCACCTGCAATTGCAGTAAATTTAAGTAACGTTGTTGTAATTTTCAAAGGTGTTTTAAGCATCTATTAGCTCCTAATTATTATAGTGTAACCATTACTTAAGTAAGATTTTATGGCAATACATTTGAGGTAGACGCAGAAAGGAGCACGCTAAAGCGCAGTTATAGTAGTTAGAGAATTAATTGAGTCGTACAATCAACATAATACCGGTCATAGGAATTAACCCAAACATCCACAGCTTTATTCCTAAAATATATTTGTTAAAGCTCCCTTTATTTATACAAGATCTAACTCTACTTCTATAATTGTTAAAATCACCCAAAATTAAAAACACGATTCCAAGTACTACTGCGTAAAATAAAGCACCAATAAGTAAAGGGTTTTGCTTAAAAATACTAATTATTTTATTTAAGTGACGAACGTTGAATGTCATCGCTAAAAGAAAAATATATAACGTTGATATCATCGCTAACAATGTTGCCGCATTAATGGCTGTATTTTTATTTCTTGAATCTAATTTTTTCATCCACTGAGCACACACAAAATGAACGGCGCAAATAAATGTTCTCATTGTCAATCCTTGAATAACGTCTAACTAATTAATTACTAATACAATATTATATTTAGAGGTTAAATTACAAACCTTGTTACACAATAATCTATTATAAAGTGTGTTTTTCATGGCACACTATCATTGTGTTTATATAAATAGTTTAAGTTATGCGCCAGCTAAAAGAAGATACAGTTAAAAGTAACCTTATTGAATCGCAGCAAAGTGCATACGGTCCCATATGTGTGTACCAAAATAAAGAATATCGTTGGCTAACCCTTGCACAAAAGGCCAATGATGACATAACTATTCAAGGTGTTATGAACCTAACACACCCTGAGCAAGTAATCGTACCTGTAAACCAGTGTATGCTGCTGTTTTTACTTAAACCGGTACATACACTAAATATATTAAATTTAGGTTTAGGCACCGCAGGGTTTGAGCGAATTATGTATCACTTGCAAAGTAGTACGCCTTACATAAAGACTATAAATACATTTAAGACGGTAGAAATAAACCCAAGCATTGCTTTAATTTCTGCTCAGCACTTTAAGTTACCAATTAAGCACAGCAGCTATTTACAATGCGCCGAGCAATATATTTCGCAATGCTCTGATCACTTTAACGTGATCACTATCGATATTTTTAGTGGTGAATATCACCAGCCTTTTTTAACCAGCGATAGCTTTTGGCAAAACATAAACCGCTGTAGTGAGCCAAGTACTCAAGTAATCATTAATTTAAACCCGCAAACTGGCAAAGAGTTGCAAATGCTTTTAGTGCTTTTAAGGCAACATTTTAAGTGCTTAGCGATAATAGAGTTTAACGAATACAAAAATATAGTAATCATACTAAGCCAGCAAACATTAATGCACATAAACGTTGATGAAATACAAAACTCACCTGTGTTTATAAATTTTGCGCCAAACCTTTATAAAAGTATTAACAGTATTTACCACATTGAATAAAATGCGTTACCGCCCAGGTTCATGTTTTTCATAGCACGGTAAGCTTGTTTCTAGCTGCTCCCAGTTAGCTTTAGACGTAACAAAATTATGCGATAATACCAGCTCAGTAATATCGCTATCGAATATTCCTAAACGAATTCGTATTCTGCTTTTATCATCATTGTTGCTACTGTAAACCGGCGAGCCGCAACATTTACAAAAGTAACGAGTGCGCCCTGGTTTAAAACTAAATTCACTCAGCTGCTCTTGTCCTTTAGTTATTATAAAGTCCTCAGTATTTACAAAGCCATTGGTTGCAAATGCAGTCCCGCTGTTTTTTCTGCACAGTGAGCAATGACAATGAATAATGCTGGTTATACTACCCGACACTTCAACATTTACCTCACCACACAAACACGAACCCGTATACATAAAACGTCCTAATAATTTAAACTCAGCTAAAGCTTGCCGAGCTGATTGAATGCAAAGGTTATATTACATTTTCAAGCTCTATCAAACCATACCTATTGCTTTAATGATTGACATAAAAACATTAAATTGGTTACATAACCTTTGCTTTAAAGTTATAGCCAAAAAGATAATTGGTTAACCAAAAACACCTAAACTTACTGAGATCCAATTATGCATTTTAAACACACGTTACTTTTATGTTTGTTAAGCACGCTAGCGGCGTGTTCAACCATTTCTAAAAACACGTCAAGCGATTGGCTACTTATTGATGATTTTGAAAATTCACTTAGCAAGTGGCAGAGTGTCGATACGCAAAATGAAACTAAACCACAGGTTAAAAATCCACAAATAACAGTTATACAACCAGAACAAGCAACTACATCTACATCTACATCTACATCTACAACTACATCCACAAATCATTATTTACTAAAAAAGCCTGCACGCGATGGTATTGTTGGCAATCGCAAAGCGCTTTCTTATACAAAGCTTCCACAAGCGGTTGAAGTTGGTCAAACCTACACATTTTATATACGTATAAACGTGGCTGCTTTCCCTAATAACCATGCTTTTGGATTAAGCAACCTCACGCCAGAGCTAATTAATAAACATGCGTACGATGCGTTTGAGCCTACACTTCGCGTAACCGATAAAACAGAATCAAACGGGCTTGTAAACGATGGCGCATTAATGGTTAAAACCGGCAATGGGTATAGCAACATTCAAAACTACACTACCAAACAATCGGCCAAGCCACTGCAAACAAATACATGGTACGATGTGTGGTACGTTGTTAATAACGCAGCAGCCTCAAAGCAAGGTCAGCAATACGATGTTTACGTAAAAGGCGGTGAATTTAAGGAGCAAACACTGGTGTATAAAAATGCACAATTTAGAATGAAGCGCGAACAACCTCTTATATACTTTTTAGCAAACTGTAATACAGGCCCGATTAAAAAGCCTTACGGAAATGGTGGCCTCAGATATGACGATTTATACATGAGCAAAGGCACAAACCTAAATAACCCAATGCTATAAAAGTAAGTAAAGTGCTTTTTTGATGCTCTTTTTGACATAGGTTTATATAAATAATGCTCTAGCATATTCACAATTAATACCTTACAAACCTGCATTTAAAAATACTTAAATGGTATGATACGCATCATTATTTGCCATTTAAGTTTTTAAAATGTATCGATTATTTGAAAAAATGACAAAAGCATTTCCTGAGGACCAACCCACTCAGCCGCCTTCTACTTTATTTGCTTTTTGCCGTCACTACACCAAAGGAATGGAGCTCTCGCTGCTGCTAATGTCAATCAGCGCCGCCATGCTCGCTATTTTAGAGGTTTCTTTATTTAGCTACATGGGCCAACTTGTGGATTGGTTAACCGCCTACACACCCGAAACCTTGTTTGTAGAGCAAAAGTCAGAACTTATCAAAATGGCTGTTATGCTATTAGTTGTGCTGCCCGTTGTTGTATTTTTTCATTCTGCTATTTTGCACCAAGCATTACTAGGCAATTATCCCATGTCGATTCGCTGGTTAGCGCATCGTTATTTACTGCGTCAAAGTGTTAGCTTTTATCAAAATGAATTTGCAGGAAGAATAGCCACTAAAGTATTACAAACCTCTTTAGCTGTTCGCGAAACAGTTACAAAGCTACTCGATGTATTAATGTACATAGTGGTTTACTTTGGCTCTATGGTGTTTTTAGTGGCCGAAGCTGATTGGCGGTTAATGATTCCGCTACTGGTTTGGTTAGTTTTATACATTTTCGTGCAGCTTTACTTTGTACCGCGCCTTAAAAAAATTGCCAGCTCACAAGCAGATGCTCGCTCAGAAATGACCGGTCGAATTGTTGATAGCTACACAAATATTTCTACTATTAAGCTGTTTTCGTATACCCAACGTGAAGAACAATACGCAAAACAAAGCATGGATGTTTTTTTGCAGCCGGTGTACAAACAAATGCGCTTGGTCACCAGCTTAAACTTTGTTATTCAAAGCTTAAATTACCTATTGGTATTTTCGGTGGCTGCGGTCTCGCTTTACCTATGGTCACTTAGCGCAATTAGCGCAGGTGCTATTGCAGTGGCTGTTAGTTTAGCGCTTAGGTTAAACGGTATGGCGCAGTGGATCATGTGGGAAATAAGCAGCTTATTCGAAAACATTGGCACCGTAGCCGATGGTATGAAAACACTTTCTAACCCTATTGAAGTTGCCGATAAACCAAATGCCGATACACTTAACGTAAGCCAAGGTGCCATTGAGTTTAACAACGTACACTTTAACTACGGAAAAGCTGCAAACGAGACTAATCGCAGCCCAGTAATGAATGGTTTAAACTTAAATATTAAACCTGGCGAAAAAATAGGTTTAGTCGGTCGCTCTGGTGCAGGTAAGTCAACACTTGTTAACTTACTACTGCGTTTTTACGATACCGACTCTGGCACAATAAAAATTGATGGTCAAAACATCACAGATGTAAGCCAAGAAAGCCTACGCCGTTATATAGCGATGGTTACGCAAGATACGTCCCTGCTACATCGCTCAGTAAAAGACAACATTTTGTACGGTCGCCCTGATGCAACGCAAGCTGAGATGATAACCGCTACTAAACAAGCTAAAGCACTTGAGTTTATAAATGACTTAGTAGATAGCAAAGGTAACAAAGGCTTTGACGCACAAGTAGGCGAGCGCGGCGTTACTCTTTCGGGCGGTCAGCGCCAGCGTATTGCTATTGCACGTGTGCTACTTAAAAATGCACCCATACTTATACTCGACGAAGCCACCAGCGCACTCGACTCAGAAGTAGAGGCAGCAATTCAGGCAAGCCTTGATGATTTAATGACAGGCAAAACAGTCATTGCGATAGCGCATAGGCTCTCAACCATTGCACAAATGGATAGATTAATTGTACTTGATGATGGCGGCGTAGTTGAGCAAGGCACTCATGAAGAACTAATCGCTAAAGGTGGAATTTACGCAGCTCTATGGACACATCAAACAGGTGGGTTTATAGGCGTCGATTAGCCATTAATATGGCCTTACTGTAGACGTGGTTTATATTCTGCTGCTACCTAAACAAAAAAGCGAAAGGCGTCGATTAGCCATTAATATTGCCTTACTGTAGACGTGGTTTATATTCTGCTGCTACCTAAACAAAAAAGCGAAGATGCCTTAAAAGCTCTTCGCTTTTTTGTTTAAAGTTATAAATAGAGTTTATAACTTTTTTAATAAATTAAGAGATTAGTCTTAACCCTATCATTATCAGCATAACCACATTAGCAAGCACCCCTATTAAAAAGAAGTAACTACGTGGGCTTGGGTTTTTCTCTGTTGCAATAGCATAGTACAGCACCATATGGATTAAGCGCGCAATTAAGTACACCCAAACACACATTGCAAAAATAGGGCTCTGTAAATTAATTACAAACGCAAATAAAACAGTACCTATAAATAACGCGCTGTTTTCAAGCGTATTATGAAACGTACGATGCGCTCTAAATATAAAACTGTCGTGCGATAAATCATCGCTAATTTTACCTGGTACAGCATTAGGCTCTTTAGCTTTGCTAAACGTAGCGACCGCCCACTGTACAAGCAACATAATTAAATAGAGGTAAAATGCCAAATAGGCCGAAAGTGCAACTTCTGTCATTGTTAAGTTCCCTGTTTTGTTTTTTAACTTAGTTAGGGGAGCAATATCAAAGCCAAAGTTAATGCTTTGATATTTAGAGGATTAATTTTTTAAGCCCAATCACATATGTAAGTAACTCACAGCGTTGTATAAAATTTACTTGTTATGATTTAAAAACCACATCAAAACTGAGCTATATACAGTTGGGTTTACTCCGATCTAAAAAGCTTAAATTCTTCAAACGAAGCATCCCATAATACAACTTGGTTACGACCCAAAGACTTAGCTTCATAAAGAGCTAAATCAGCCTGTTCAATTAACTCAGAAGGAGTTCTGGCTTTAAATTTGATTGAGGTAACCCCAAAACTACACGTAACAGGAATCTCATCAAAGATTGCTTCTTCTACTTTAATTCGAATTGCCTCAGCAATCCGAATTGCTTGCTCTTGAGTTGTATTGGGTAAAATAATACAAAACTCTTCGCCACCAAAACGAGCAACACGATCACTTTTACGTATATTGGCTTGTAACAGCTCAGCCACGCCACAAAGTACAGTGTCGCCAATGCTATGCCCATAAGTATCATTAACACTTTTAAAATGATCGATATCGACCATTAAAATACAATATTCTTCAATCTGAGGTAAATTCAAAAAGTCACGATTCATAACCTCAAATAAAATGCGACGGTTATAACAATTGGTCAAAGGATCTCTTGCAGCCAAATAGTCCAACTCTTCATTACGTTTTTTAGAAGCAATAAAACTTCTATAAACCAGTAAAACAATAGCTAAACAAGCAGCTAATAAAAATGCGAGCGCAATACTCGCATATTTGTTTTTTGCAAGCTCTAGCTCTGATATAACCCTAGCTTGGTCAGATATTTCAATTTCATTGTTTTTCTTTTCAAGCTCAAGTTGATGGAGTTTTTCTTTTTCTCTCAACGTCCCCAGCTCTGTTTCCATCTTGTGAGAATGCAAATGTGCTTTTTCAAGAGCAAGCTTATTTTCGTCTCTTTCGTTTTGAAGAATTTCGGTCAGGGCTATTTCTTCTTCCGCGTAACGAAGTGACTCGTCTATGCGCCCACGCAGCTTTTCGGCTATTCGAATTTCACGATAAGCGTATAGCATATGTAACTTATCATCTATTTCGGTTGATAAAGCGAGTGACCTTTTTAGTAAAGAAATCGCCTCATTTGTATCAATTCCAATTAAAATCGCGGCTAGCGCTGTTAGCGACTTTATTTCATAAAGTTTATTACCCGTTACTCTCGCGACCGATAATGACTCTTTATAATACTCAATAGCCTTATTTTTATCCCCATGAGCGCGATAAATATTAGCAATAATCCGCGACGTTATGGAAATGTAAGACTTAAGATTTTCAGCTTTATAAGTTACGTAAGCTTTTTGTGCAAATTTCATCGCCGAATCTAAGTCGCCAGATTCATAGTTAATAACAGCCATCTCTCTCAAAGCCGTTGCCAGCGTTTTTTCCTCAACCATACCTTCTGGTAAATCAATGGTTATTTGATAAAAAAGTTCGGCCTGATCAAATTGCTTTAATCGCGTATATAGCAGTCCCATTTGATTCGATGTTTTAGCAATCCCAAGCACGTTATTTACTTTTTTATAATATAAATATGCCTTATTTACATGCTCGAGTGATTTTTCGTAAAGGTTAATATGACGATAAATAATACCCGCACCTAATAATGCTTTAGCCAAGCCAACAGGATCGTCAATTTTTTTATGTATTTCTAATGCGCGAGTGGAGTAATCAAGGGCTAAAACTAAATTATCTAAATAACGCTGCGCTTCTGCTAGTGTATTTAATGTGCGCGCCATCAACTTTAAATCACCTAAATTGGTGTATATCCCTAAAGCTTTGGTATAAAAATAAGCCGTTTGCTCTCTATTTTTAAGCCGTTTATACGACTGAGCTAATTTTTTATATGTTTCACCTAACTTTTTTTGTACAGATTCATCCTCATCAACGAGATACTTTAAAGCAGATGAGTATTGTGCGTTTGCATCAATATATTTTTTTTGGTCATAAAACGAATCCCCTTTAGTAAGAAGTACTTGCGCTATAAAAAACTCATCGCCATACACAAGTGTTGTAGGTAACAAAGTTTCAATGCTTGTAGCAAGTTCGTCATATCGTTTTTCATCTAATAATATTTTTATATAATTAATAGAGGCTTTTATTTGGTTATTAGCATCATTTAGCTTGCTGTAATAAACAGAGGATTGTGAATAGTGACGAAGCGATTCATTAATATTGTTATTTTTTTTATTCGCTTTACCTAACAAGTTATGCAACTTTGCACTGAGTAATGTGTCATCGGCACTCTGCGCTTGTGACAACAATTCCTTACTAAGTTCGATACTTGTTATGACGTCAGTATCCATAAGTAATTCGGCTCTTTTTAGTAGCCCTTCGCTGGATTCGTTGATTAAACTGTATGAGGTAGTTTCTTGCGCGTAAGCGCTGCTTAAGCTAATAAACAAAGCACAAAGCAAAGCTTTTACTAAAAATTTAGAATTATAAATTCGATTTACGAATAAACAGTGTACTTGCGAAATTAAGTCCATCTTTCGCGTGTGATACGAGTGAGTGTAAAATTCCATATTTACCATTTTAGTGATTTGTTATGAATTTAATGCAAAAATTCTGGCGATAAAATATACAGATAAAGACTGCAGGTCAAGTTTCGCTGCAATATGGGTAATTGATAATTTATGATTTTAGCATAATTATGCATATCGCAACTTAATTCTTTTTTTAGCTTAATCGTGTGCTGTAAGTTATTAGATGAGAAAACCTAGCTTCTCAGTTTAAGGGTAACCAATACAACACCGTGGTCGGTAGTTAAATCATCACGTTCGTACTCAGGGTTTATTAAGTGCCTATCGTAAGTGTTATAATTACTGACTTCAAAAAAGCTGTCATCGTAACTAGCGTCAAACTCACACGACAATAAAATGTAATCAAGCACAGAGCTACTTGCGCCGTAGTAATGTGTTGGCGGCCTTAACAGTGCTGGCTTTGCTATGTTTATATTTTTTACTTGGCTTTTATCTGCTGAATCAGCAATCTCGCTTTTACTACTATCACAATCGCTTTGTACATCGTTTGTTATTGCTTCATCGCTAGAAACCTCATCAATACTTAGCTGCGACTTAACAAACAGATCCCATGAATCATTTAAACAATATTTTGCTAAGTAGGTTTTAGCGTCAAACGCAGGAGCAAATCGTAATGTATTTGTGAGTAAATGACTTAATACGCCATCCGCAAGTTCACTATTAAAGTCCCCCATTAATAGCATGGGTTGCTGCGTAGCTTCGCGGCGAGTAATCATTTGTATCATTAGTAATGTAGCTTCACTGCCTCGCTGAATAGTTGAGCCCCACCCTCCCGCTACATTCGCTTTTAAAATCTCAATTATATTTTGCTCGGGCGTAAGTTCTTTATTGTGCTCATCAACTTCAATCATTGAGCGCTTAGATTTAAAGTGCACCACATAACAATCAGTATTACCTATATGCGGTAAAGTAACGGTCGCTCTCAATACCTTACGACTAAAGGTAAACTCACTATTAAGGCCAAGCGAACTCGCAAGCTCACTATCGTGTTCAACCGCTGCTACTTCAACTATGGGATATTTAGAGGCAATCGCTACAACGGGGCGTCTATAAATAAAATCATCAATTACCTCTGGCGTATCAACTACTGCAAAGTAGTTATAGCCTTGATCAGCAACTAGCTCTTTTAACGAATCAATACTAAACACTTCCTGAAAACCAATTACATCAGGCGCATGTTCTGTTAGGTAATCAACAATCCAACGCTGCTTTTTAGCCCACTGCTGCGCGGTATAAATTTTCTCAAACTCATAGTAGGCATTGGGTGGCTCAAGGTAATTAAACAGGTTAAATGTGGCTATTTTTAGATGGGTATTAGTAATAACAGATTCTTGAATATTTAAATCTGTATCTAACTGTTTAATATATTGATTGCTGATGGGTATCGCCTAAGTAAAGTTGAAAGTCTAGCTTGCTTATAAACTATCATTTTATTACATGTTTACGTAATAAATCAGCCAGCTTAATTGTAATTTTATACACTCTTTTATTCTATACCAATCCGCAATAATACTTAATCATTTTGCGGGGCTAAACGTGTCGCTACCTGTGTTAAAAAATTCTCATTTACGACTGCATGGATGCAGAAGGTAGAGCAATTGCCGAGAACAACTAAATAGCGAATTTTTTGCCTAGCTATCAACACGTTTTTCCATCCTCAAAATAGATCACTTAATTAAGCGAATTGGTATTAGTCTTTATTATATCCCTCAATAAATAGCATTAATGTGCTTAACCAGATAAAATTCGCGGCAATTAAATATGAGCGAAGTGAAGTTGTCATGAGTAGAAAGATTGAACTATTAGCCCCAGGCGGTGATGTAAACGCGGTAAAAGCCGCCATTGTAGCCGGTGCTAATGCGGTTTATTGTGGGTTAGATACCTTTAATGCACGTAACCGAGCGTCTAATCTTTCGTTTGATGAGCTTAACGGCGCACTTCGCTTAGCCCACGAATACGGCTGTGAGATTTTTTTAACGCTTAACGTGGTAATATTAGAGCACGAAATGGGTGCGCTATTTAAGCTGTTAAATCAGCTAGTAAATACAACTCTTGATGGCATAATTGTGCAAGATTTAGGGTTGTTCAACATTGTTAAAAAACACTTTCCTACTTTGCATATTCACGCATCAACGCAGTTAACTACGCATAACGAATCGCAAGTTGAGTTTTTAGCGCGCATTGGCGCTACGCGTGTAAATTTATCGCGCGAGCTTAACTTAACTGAAATTAAAATATTGACCGACGTAGCGCACAAATGCGACGTACTAACCGAAGTGTTTGTACATGGCGCATTATGTATTGCGTTTTCAGGGCAATGTTATTCAAGCTCAGTAAGTGTAGGTAACTCGGGTAACCGTGGTCGCTGCTCGCAAGCGTGTCGTGATGAATACGAGCCAACGGCAATGGGTAACAAACACCCATTAAACTTAAAAGATAACTCAGCTTATTTTGACCTACCAGAGCTGGTAGCCGCAGGCGTTGATTCGTTAAAAGTAGAAGGCCGAATTAAAGGCGCTAACTACGTACATACGGTTATTGATAGCTGGCGCAAACAAATAGATACCTTTGTACAAACCGGTAACTTAATTGAAGACGATTCAAGCTTATATAAAGTGTTTAACCGTAACTTTACTAATAAGTTTTTAACCGGCGACATGACCAAAAACATGTTTACCGACAATCCACGAGACCATAGCTTTGATCACGCTAACGAAAAAAACAACGCGATTTCGGTAGTGCAAATTTACGATGCGCAACAAGAGCTTTCTACCCAAAAAAGTGAAATTGATTCGTTAGTTAAAAAGAAAATTGAGTTTTTAGATATTTCAAAACGCGAGCTTTCATTAGAATTTACAGGGCAATTAAATCAGCCATTCACTGTAAACATAATTATTGAAGATAAAAACGATATTACGCTTTCAAATAAAAACGCAAAAGAACCTCTACGCTTTGAAGTTCAATCGCAAATGGTTATGCATACCGCTGATAAATCAGTTGTTGATATTGCAGCCATTGTTAAGCGCTTTAAAACGTTTAGTAATGCCAATTTTGAAATTAAAAATATGGATTACACAAACCTCGGCGACAACTTAAGCATTCCGTTTAAAGAGCTCGCCCGTATTAAAAAGCAAGTAGCGTTTTTATTAAACGAAGGCAAAGACGTAATTGCCCCTGTTGAATTACCTAAACTAGTGAATCACGAAAAAGCCGAAAATATAACTACACTTTCTATTTTAATATCGGACATAAAAGACGCTCACTTATGTAATTTAACAGATGGTGACGTTTACTTTAAATTACCTGAGAGCTTTAGAACCGATAACGATAAATACATAAATGTATTTTTAGAGCACCCGCAGTTAATTCCGTGGTTTCCAGCGGTACTAATTGGTAAAGATTTTGAAGAAGCTGTACGTTTACTCGAAGTTGTAAAGCCTAAACTTATTATTAGTAATAACACAGGCGTAGCATACAAAGCAGTGCAAATGGGTATTGACTGGATTGCAGGCCAGTTATTAAACACCACAAACTCTTATGCATTATTAACGCTACAAGAGGATTTAAATGCTAAAGGCGCGTTTATTTCAAACGAGATTAACAAACAGCAAATGCGCAGTATTAAACGCCCTAACAACTTTAAAATGATGTACAGCATTTATCATCCAATATTAATGATGACCAGCCGACAATGTTTTTTCCAGCAAACCGTAGGCTGTAAAAAACCACGTATTGACGCAAGCTGTATGCTGAGCTGTAAAAAAGAAACAACCGTTACCAATGTTAAAGGCATTAGCTTTGCCATTGATAAACAAAAAGGCGGCTACCCGAGCATTTATAACCATGAGCAATTTTTAAATATGGATATTGTGACCGATTACGCTGACAAGTTTGACGAGTTTATGATTGATTTAACCGACATTGGCTCAGGCGATAAAGAAAAGCTAGATAAAACCGTGTTACTTGCACACTTCCAAGATTTAATTAGTGGGCAAACACACGCGGTTGAACACTTAAATCACTTGGTAAAAGTAAAAACACGTCAGCAATATGTTGAAGGCTTAAATAGCTAAGGTAAGTAAACATGACATTGCCATTATTATATTCATTACAACACTGCCCATACGCAATGCGTGCACGAATGGGTATTTTAATGGCAGAGCAACACGTGCTACTACGCGCTATTAAAACTAAAAACAAACCACCGCATCTTTTGAAAATATCACCAAAAGGCACGGTGCCTGTTTTATTATTACCTAATGGCCAAGTAATAGATGAAAGCCTAGACATTATGCTCTGGGCATTAGAGCAAAATGACCCGCATAATTTACTGCATACTCAAAACCCATTAGCACCTGAGCGCATGCTTGAATTAATTAAGTTGAACGACACACAATTTAAACCAGTGCTCGAAAAGTACAAGTTTTACGCTCGCACAAAAGACATGGCACAAATTTACTACCAAAAAGCCTGCGAAGAGTTTATTAAGCAATTTGAAGCAAAACTAACCACGCATAAATACTTAATGGGCAATGAAAAAAGCCTAGCCGATTATGCCCTGCTACCGTTTATTAGACAGTTTGCCCGTGTAGATAAACACTGGTACTTGCAAAGTGAATACACGCATGTGCGCGCCTGGTTAAACGAATTTTTGCACGCCCCCATGTTTACCAAAGTTATGACCAAATTTGATTTGTATATGGACTGTGGCGAAGAGTTTTTATACGGCGTTAAAAAGCCTTAACTTAGCCCTGACCTTATAATAAATTACCTTGCCATAATTAGCTGCAAAACCAAGCATTGAATTATTCTCATCATCGAATTTAAGCCCTTTATTTACGCTATACTGCCCCCCCATTACTAACAAACGCTATGCATTATGAACTACTCAAACTTTGGCACTAAATTTACACAACCCAACGGCATTACTCAGTTAATGGAAGATTTAGGCGGTGCTAAAAACAGCAACAATCCTAATATTGTTATGCTGGGTGGCGGTAATCCCGCATTAGTACCACAAGTAAATGAAGTTTTTTTAAGTGAATTACAAAAACTCGTTGCCAGTAATAAGGTATCGCAAGTATTTGGCCTTTACGACGGCCCAACGGGTAACGACGAGTTTAGGGCTGCATTAGCAGGCCAGCTAAGTAAAGAGTATGCATGGGATATTAACGCCGATAACATAGCACTTGGCAATGGCAGCCAAGCTAACTTTTTTGTGTTGTTTAATATGTTGGCAGGCGAAATGCCGGACGGCAGCCATAAAAAGATTTTATTCCCCCTCGCGCCAGAGTATATAGGTTATGCCGATCAGGGTTTATCGGCTGATATGTTTGTTGCCATAAAGCCTGATATCGAAATTTTAAATACAGGTAGCACATCAAAACAGTTTAAATACGTCATTGATTTTAAAGCAGTTGAAAAAGTACTAGCAAATGACAGCAGCATAAGCGGACTGTGCGTATCACGCCCTACCAATCCAACAGGTAATGTAATTACTGACGATGAAGTAAAACACCTTGATTTGCTCGCTAAGCAATATGGCATTCCACTCATTATTGATAACGCGTACGGCGATCCGTTCCCAGGTTGTATTTACACCGACGCAAACCTAACGTGGAACTCAAACATTATTTTATGTATGTCACTTTCAAAACTTGGCCTACCGGGTTTACGCAGCGGTGTTGTGGTTGCAAACAATGAGATTATTAAAGCAATTGGCCGCGTAAATGGCAGCATGGTTTTATCGCCAAACAGTATTGGCCCAAGCTTAGTGACACGCTTAATTAACGACAACGAACTACTCCCACTGTGCCGTAATGTTGTCCTGCCTTTTTATCGTAATAAGGCACACATAGCGATTGACTTGTTTGATGAAGTATTTGACGAACTGCCTGTTTATTTGCACAAAGTTGAAGGGGCATTTTTTATGTGGCTGTGGTTTAAAGACGCAAAAATAACAAGCGAGGTGTTATATCAAAAGCTTAAAGAACAAGACGTGTATGTGATCCCTGGTCACAACTTTTTTATCGGCATTGAGGAGAGCTGGCCACACAAACACGAGTGTATTCGTATTAACTATGCTACCGATGCAAGTACACTAAAAAAAGGCTTAGAAGCAATCAAAGCACTAATAAAGTAAATGCATTGATATTGTTATTAATAGCAATATCGGCATCTGTCATTTAACTTGCGTCGCTTATACATTCTCTTGTGATTTACTGCATAAAATATTGTACTTTTTTATGCGGTAAGCATTAACTAAATTTTGAGACTTCGCGTGTAACCTCTACTCGCACCACTTATTCGTTTAAAATTTATGCAAACGCATTGTATCCCCTTTAAATTTATATATAAATTGGTATCCTACGCGACCTTTTTTAATAGCAATTCGCTTAATTAAGTGATCTATTCTGAGGTGAGAAAATCGTGTCGATAACCAGGCAAAAATTTCGTTATTTAGTTGTTCTATATCAGAAATTTTTAACGCAGTTAGTGTCAGATTTAATCCCTCAAATTGATTAAGTATTATTGCGGAATGGTATAACATATACTGGTAAAAAAGAACCAGCCAAGAGGCGACATCGCTGCAGGGCACTTACTCTAAGTGGCAGCAATAACACAACAGGCATCGCGTATAAATATCGGTTTTAAGCGTTAGATGTAACTTTAAATAGCAACATGCAATAGCACTATTAAGGTCAATTATGCGATTAGGACCAGGACTACTCGTCACCGCTGCCTTCATTGGACCAGGGACCATTACTACCGCCAGCGTGGCAGGTGCAAACTTTGGTTTTGCACTTATATGGACGTTACTGTTTTCAGTAATTGCCACTATATTATTACAATCCATGGCGGCGCGCCTTGGCGTTACTACCGGGCAAGATTTAGCACAAGCTCTTAGAGCAAATATTCAAACGCCTTTATTTAAATCCTTGGCGATATTTTTAGTTATTAGCGCCATTGGCGTAGGCAGTGCAGCTTATGAAGCGGGTAACTTAAGTGGCGCTAGCATGGGGTTAATTGAAATATTCCCTCAAATTAACTCCCAACTATGGACACCACTTATTGCTTTGTTAAGTGCTGCTTTACTGTATAGCGGCAAACATAAAGTGGTTGAAAACGCGCTAATTTTACTCGTTATTTTAATGAGCTTAGTGTTTATCTCAACACTTGTAATGGCTGCCCCTTCGCTCGGTGATGTATTTGCTGGTTTTATTCCTAGTATGCCTGAAGGTTCTATTACAACTATATTGGCATTAGTCGGTACGACCATTGTGCCGTACAACTTATTTTTACACTCCGGCGTGCTCGCTGCCAGACACGACAGTAGCAGCGATATGCAAAAAATGATTAAAGAAACAAATGTTGATACAGGCCTATCAATCACTTTAGGCGGTGTCATCACGTTAGCTATTTTATCTACTGCTTCCGTTGCATTTTATGGTACCGATGCGGGGCAAATTAGTGCGGCTAACATGGCCGTGCAACTAGAGCCATTACTTGGCGACGCCGCTCATTACTTTTTTGCTATTGGCTTGTTTGCAGCAGGTTTAACAAGCGCTATTACAGCGCCACTTGCCGGTGCTTACGCCGTATGTGGCATGTTAGGTTGGTCAAACGATATGGGTAACTTACGCTTTAAAGGCGTTGCTATTGTTATTTTATTGTTTGGTGCTGCGGTGGCCTCATTAGGTTTAGACCCAGTAGCGGTGATTATATTCGAACAAGCGGCTAACGGGTTATTACTCCCTATTGTTAGCACCTACCTTGTATGGCTGGTTAATCAAAAAGGGGTTATGGGAAACTACACTAACTCTTTGGCTTTAAACTTAGTCACCCTACCCGTTTTAATCCTAATTTTTGGGCTAAGTAGCTACAAGCTAATTAGTTTAATTTTTTAATTAAACTCTAAAAATCATATTTAAAGGCCGCTGTTTACAATAAACAGCGGCCTTTATTTGTTAATCATCAAATAACGTATCAACCGTACTTATATTCACACATCAACACGCTTTTGGGTTTTAGCTGCCTTAAATAATTGCGAAAACGCAAAACCACCTACCGCGCCTGCAAGCAGTTGAGCATAAAAACCCCAGCCTCTTGCGCCCGCTATAATATGAATATTCATAATTGATTCAATGGCAATTAACACAATAGCAAATGCCACAATGCCAGCAATAACAAATAGCTGAGTACTGTATTTTTGAACCTTTTTATTAAGCTTTGTTGTAGTAAAAAAAGCGATGGCAAGTGCCACAGCAATAATAGCCCCGAAGGTAGGTAGCAAGCCTAGCCAATCATCAAGCGTTAAACTAACCCGATCACTAAAGCCCACCACTACACCTACATTAACTAATTGATTGACAACGTATTGGCTATGAAACAAGCTAGCAAGTGTGAATGTAAGTAACCAAGAAACTAAAAATGAAGGCAATATACGTGTTAAAAACGACATGGTTATCTCAACTTAAAATAAAGCTTTTCTCTTATACTAGTCATGCTAGCAAAGGCTTGCCCGGTAAACAATGTATCTCTATTTTTACTCTGCTTTCGCTTTTTTCGTTTTCTGTTAATGCACAAGCCGCATTACCAAAGGAGCAATACAGTACAAAAACACTGGCTACGCAATTACAGTCTCCGTGGAGCATGGTTGAACTACCAAACGGCACATGGTTAATTACAGAGCGTGATGGTCACGTAGTTATAGTAAAAAACAATCTGCAATCAAGAGTAAAATTAAATCTGAACGGTTTGTACGTTGCAGGCCAAGGTGGTTTACTCGACATTGTATTATCACCAGATTATAACGACTCCAAAGAAGTTATTTTTACTTATGCCCAAGGTGATGCAAGCGCAAACAGGCTTGTTGTTGCCAAAGCCACGTTTAATGGCAATAGCTTTTCAAAGCCTAACGTTATTTATAAAGTAGCGACTGATAAAAACACACCACAACATTACGCTGGCCGCGCCCTCGTATTACCCGATAGCACATTATTAATTTCAACGGGTGATGGGTTTGACTTTAGAGAGCAAGCACAGGTTATAACAAGCCAACTTGGTAAAATATTACGTATAAACCTAGATGGCACTATCCCAACAGACAACCCATTTATTAATCACGAAAACCAAAATGCACATGCTGTTTACTCACTTGGTCACCGTAACCCTCAAGGCTTAGTTTATGATTACGATACGCAGCAAATTGTTAGCAACGAACACGGCCCTGCAGGCGGTGACGAGCTAAACTACTTAACCGCTGGCACTAATTACGGATGGCCGGTAATTACCTATGGCAAAGATTACTCGCAAGCGCGTATTTCACCCTTTACCGAATATAAAGGCATGCAAAAACCAAGTGTTAATTGGACGCCATCAATAGCGCCATCAGGCATGGCGTATTACGGCTCTAAACACGCCGCTTTCCCTTCACTGCAACAACATGTACTCATAACTACACTCGTCGATAAAAAGCTCTACAGCGTTAATCTGGCCAATGGTGAATTTACGCAGTCTCACGTATTTCCCAAGGCCGCAGGCAGGTTAAGAGATGTGTTTATAACTGATAAAGGTAACGTCGCGGTATTAACTGACGGTAAAGAGGCAAAGCTAATGTTGATGGCAGCAAACTAATTCATAAAGCAAATAAAAGCCGCTGCGCTTTTAAAGTAAGTAGCGGCTTTCAATAAGCCACTTTGGTTAATTAAGTAATTTGATCAGTAAGATCAGGGGTTAACCCCTTTAGTTTTAAGATTAAGGTGAGCGTCTTCATTATGTTATTAATAACATTCTTGTCTCCAATTGCCTTTGCATATACTTACTGTGCTTGTTATTTACCCGATTCTAATTGCTGTCTCAATAATTCAATAAGTTGAGTGTTAAGCCCGGTAATTTCTGCTTCTAGTACCCTCACTTTAGCCTGCGACTCTTCATCATCTTTACTGCGTAATAATGCAGTTTCCTGTAATAGTTTTTCTATCTTTTCTTGTATTTCAGCAATCTGTTCATCAATAGGATCTTCTTCTGATTGTGATGCCTGACTTGCATCTTCATTGCCTGATAATTTACGTAACGCTTCACGATTTTGATCTTCCAGACTTTTTTCTTTTCCTTCTTCAGATATATCCACTTGGTCACTTTGAACCGCTGCTTTGTGCATAGTAGCTTTTTCGGTTACTTCATCAGCTACCACCTTTAAAGTTTGTTTTTGCGGGTAAGTTTCTAAAGGTTTAGAGGTTATGTGAACTGACATTTTATCCATTTTAATATTCCTTGTTCCGTCAATTATTGGTGAGAAGTAGTTAACTATAAATATAATGCTTTACCAAAAGCCAATTGTAATAGCCCTTGTTTGATTCTTTATTAGATTACACTTTACTCACAAGCTTGCCCATTGTTGTTTTAAACCAACAAAGTGAACAATACCAAAAAATAAACAAATAATAGAACTCCAAACCCAAAACTCAGGCGAACGCCCCATAGGGTTATTTATTAAAAAAAATCCAGTAACACCTCGGGCTAAATAAATAAAAGTTATTAATACAAGAGCTAGGCGGATGAATGGAAGTTTAAAAATAACACCTGCGGCTGAAAATGCATACAATGACCAAGTTGATAGAATCAGAACAATTACACTAGTAATAAGAGTTGGTTGAATACTTCCTTGCTCAGAAAGTAATGCCATTTGCTCTCCTGCACCGAAGAACCGATACCAAGAACCTCCAAAATAGATACAACCTAAATGCAAAGTTGCTACAACAGCACTTAATGTACCTGCAATTATTAGAAAAACATTCATAGAGCGATAAAACCCCCGTGAGACATAACGAGCCTATAAATTAGCTGGTTTATTTGTATTGATAAACAAACCATAGCCTGGGTTCAATCGATTATTGAATGTTTACGCGTGATATCAAAGCTCGCATTAAACTAGACAGCCACTTTTGTGTAAACTAATCTGGCGTTCACTAAACTGAAAAAAATAGGATGGGTGTCACTGTTATTTCTTGGGAGTATAGATATACATTCTAAATACATATTTCCAAGGTACCGCGACTATTGGAAGGATAACCCATACAAATGGTAGAAAAAGACCTTCTGCATCAGAACCTTCTAGCTGCCCAACTGACCATAAAGGATATGCAACTACGAATAACCAAATCACTTTGTACAATATTTCAAGCAGAATTATAGGTAACATTTTCAGTGGATAAAATATACCTACAAGACTCAAAACCGAAAACGATGCCCAAACACTCCAGACTACCCCTTCCATAGCATCGAATGCTCCGTAGTTAGCACCAATATATGTCCAAGAGGATTTGCCAACAAACACAAATATCAATGTATATAAAACTCTCAATAAGTAAATATTTATTTTTCTAACACCATCGTAACGATCATAGTCACGTTTAAATACATTCAGAATACTAGATAACATTTTAAATTCCTTTTTGATTGATTAATGTGCGCCAATACTACACTGGTACATAACGCTTAACATATGGGGATTTTAGGAGCGCTTTTTCAGCGAGTAAAATTCCCACCATGATGTTTTTGTTATGTTTTGATTTTAAAAACAAAACGACGAAATAGTAAAGCCTGTATTAAAGCGATAACACCTAACATCCACTGTCCATTAAAGTAGAAGCTTAGACAGATAAAAACACTAGGAAATAAGGCATAAAACAAATAGCTTTTGTTGGTAAATTTACATATTACCCAATGAGAAGGAAAACCAATAAATAACCAACCCAAAATTGAAATTAGGAGAAAAACGCCAATATAAAGTAGAAAAGAAACAAACAACCCCAAAATATCAGAAAATTGCAGGTCGCCTGAATTCAAAATGGCAACTAGAGGCAAAAAGATACTTGAGATAAATAAACTTCTAATTATGGCGCTATCCCAACTTCCTAAATTCAATGGCTACTCTCGCAAAACATAACGCCCTGTTAACAGGCAATAATATAGTTGGCTAGAATAAGCGACGAAGGAGCAAAAGCCAACTGTATTTTGTCCTTGTTTAACAGCTTGTTATGCATAATTTAACACCACATGTTGAGCTAGTGTTGGTACTTCAAGATATTCGTATGCCGCATTAACTTTTTTAATAAAGTTTTCATCATTAGACAGAAGAATATGACAGAACGAAGCTATTGACGCATGACTATTATCGCTAACAGCTGCAATAAATCTTCTTTCTTTATGAACTTTTGAGTCAGGGTAATACCCCAATGTATTTAACATGTTATAAATAGCAGTTACTTTTTGGTGTTTGTAATATGGCTGTTCAGGATAAATTGGATTTTTCTTCAACTGAAAGAACTCCTCAATACCTTTGACACTATTGACGTAAGGAGGAGTATTCTTAAACTCATCCCATATTTTCACCAGAACATTTGGTGGCTCAATATTATTTAATTGCTTTGGCCCAACACTAACTGAACTACGAAAGTCTTTAATACCATTCCAGTTTTTATCATCAGGAATATCCTTAGTCATCATTTGTTCAGCTTTTGCCAAAGTTAATTTATATTCTGACTTCATTACTTCAGTGTAAGTGACTAACTGGCTTTGAATTTCAGTAGATAATTCGCTGGAATTTTCTAACATTGAGTCCATTAGCTTTGTAAATGCAATGATTTGTTCATTGTGAATATCAGCAATACTTTCACCTTTTCTTCCTCCAGAGAACTTGAAGATAAATTGTTGCATCGCATGTGTAGTGGTCAATAAAATTTGGCCACAGTTTTAGAATCTTGGCATCTAACCTCAGATTCATTTGGCGCTAAACCGGCATTATAATGATGTGGCCTAACGTTGTTGTAATATCCGTTGATATAATCAC